>Ga0209671_1002358_pt1 | contig 17191 bp, 11 predicted proteins | sample WorMetHERISLAND2_2_FD_187401 | JGI IMG/M metagenome (GOLD analysis project Ga0209671, IMG submission 187401) | Marine gutless worms symbiont microbial communities from Max Planck institute for Marine Microbiology, Germany - Olavius geniculatus... | ecosystem: Host-associated > Annelida >...
ATGCTAACAGAGTGCAGTTAGATGAAACTTACAGTTATGCAAAAAACGTCTTTTTTATCCAGAGTTGGTTCTTTGTATGATGTGATGTGATGAATGATTTGCATTAAACAATCGACAGGCAAGCTACCAGCTTAGTTTAGCACATAAACTAAAAAGAACTACAAATGTTTTAAATGGAAATGAAAATGTAATTAAACATAAGTAATCCAGAAACAGCTATGTAGCTGTGAGTTTAAGCTATATATAACCTGCTAAATGGCAGAGTTCTAATATTTTCAGCTGCGACACCTGGTAGTGATTGTAGGTGGAACTCAATCAGCTGGCGCAGTCTGCAGCTCTCAGCCGAATTATTTCAATATAACAAAAACGAAACACGCTAGCACATTGTGCCGCATACATATGCACGAACAGATATATGCCTTTGTTTTCTGTGAAGTTTTTGTTGTCAGAAATTTTAACTTATTTTAACTTATTAGTATGGAATTGTTTTCATGTATGGAAAAGTTTTCATCTGCTGATGCGTCTTCACTTACGGCATGACGTTTTTCGGCACTGTGCCATTTGCATCGATTGTGCACTAGCATACACAGGTAATGTATAGCAAAACTGCTTTTGAGTTCCAGTGTTAGCATTATCAATTAACTGTTGTGTTTATGTACATTTGTATGTGTTGGTTTGTTAGTTTGCAGCAATGAACATGTCCGGCCAGTGTGTTGCGGTGGCTGGCAAGTGTGGACTTGCACATTGCACGCTGTATGCTCGCAAGTGGAAACTGTTTGGCAATGAGACACAGGCATGAGAGCTTGTCTCTTCTTCACTAACATACTCTTGGTTTTGTGTATCATATTGGGTTTAATAATTTTATACTTTAGGGCTAGTTGTTGTGCTGTCATGTTGTTTTCTGTTGTCATGAAAACTGTGGCTCCCGTCCAAGTAGTAACCATTTGATAGTGATTTGACCAGGAGTTCTCGATCGTAGACACCTTAGTACAGCTTCTACAGGGTGGGCCAAAAAAAGTGCCACTCTACTTTTGTCCATATCTTCGCCAATTATTGACCAGTTTTCAAAAATCTCTCACTGGCACACTCCGCAGACAGTTTGCGATAATTTTATTATTGTAGATCCCTTCACGCCATAAATGCGTTTTTACACTACCTTGTGAAATATCAATGGAATATGCATACATAATGATACTAACAAACAAACATTTTGGTAAAATTGAAGAAAAACACTTCAGACCAACATTGCAGTGAATGGTCTGTATGACACTAGACTGTGTGGGTATAACACAGTGTAGTGTCATACGAGTCATTCATTGCAATGTTGGTCTGAAGCGATTTTTTCATTTACCTAAATTTTTTGTTATTATCGTTAGTTTTTGCTTACATTTATATTTCACAAGGTAGTGTAGAAATGCATTTACGGTGTGGTGGGATATATAATAGTCGCATTATTGCAAATTGTCTGCGGAGTGTGACAGTGAAAGAATTTTAAAAATGGCGAAGATATGGACAAAAGTAAAATGTGCCACATTTTTATGGCCCATCCTGTAGTAACTTTTATGGGATAGATGAGCAAGACTTGTATTGTGGATGGGTGCACAGACACTGGCTTTGTTTGTAAATGTACACTGTGGTTGTGAAGGAGCGAGACATGGTGGTGACGGGTGGTCTGACATGGTGGAAGGATTTCATCTGCGTTGCATGTTTCAATGTTCCTGATCAGCGCGATGAAGTGAGCCTTTCAATTACATTAACATGCTGTAACACGTACTGTCGTTTTTTCTGGTTCTGATTGTTTTTTGGTCGTTTTATACTGTTTAGATATTGTGCAGCACTTAACTGATTGTTTTACCATATTTCTTATATTTACTAGTGTCAGATTTACCACATTTTTGCAGAAAGTTTAGTAAAATTTTCTGTTGGAGTTGTTATAATAAATCATGTGTTGTAAATTTGTCCATAATCCATTTGTCACTTGCAGAATTTGAATAGCATGATAATCTTGTGGATTTTAACTGTTAAAATAGAAGGTACTTGATTTTGCTTCAAAGGTTCAAAAACAGGTGGAAGATATGGTTTGGCTTCTGATGCCACTGGGAAGGAGGTTACAATGTTTATTTACTCCCATTAGTCACCTGGGACAAACTGTCTTTGTCTCAGCACCTATATTGACTTGACTGATGACTATAGGCTTTGGAGCTATAAGAAATAGATTTGCTCCAGTGTGCACACATGCATTTGTGTATTTTGTTACTAGTTGTTACCAGTCTAACATGCTGATGGGTGTAAAAGAAGCATGCTGTCATATGTTTTAAGTAGTTCAGTGGACACACCTTCAGGCATGACTTACTGTCGTGTCTCATTGCAGAAGGGTGGACGTTAAGCGGCATCAAAAGCAAAGATTATCAGAATATGAAGTGAGGAGCCAAATATAGGAGCTGACAGAAGGGATTGTTATTGGCCTTCCATTTAGCAGAAAACTGACTTTAGAAGATAGATCACTATGTAGATAATAGATATGTGCATGTATTTGCATCAGATTCGGCTGTATCCACGTGACTGTAAGCTGGACAACACTTTTGCATCAGTGGCACGTGTTCCTTATCAGATTCTACTTCTCAACACATTTGTCAACCTCATCATTGTCCTTTGTGCCGATTCACACATCGTTATTTACAGCATCCAGCACAAGAACGTTCAACATGGTATGCTGCATAATATTATTATTATTACAGTTGCAACAGGGATTTCTATTGCACTTCTTGTTGTCAGACATACTTCATTCAGCTTACGATTCCCATCAAGTTTACTTAAAATCTACACTTATTTTTTTCTATTTTCTGTCATTGATTTTGTGCTAGTTTGCTTGTGACACTACGTGTGTACGTTAAGGATGTAAGCATGTAAGCAAGCAGCATTAGTAGATTGTAGTGACCGTATGTGTACACAGGTTAGAATGTAGGTGCATAGCTTTTCTGTTAAATGAAATACGCGGATTTCTTAGCTTTGCGTTATTCGCTCACATTTACCCAAGTCCAAGCCTGAGTTTCTATTTATAGGTTGCTAGGTACATGTGAAAGCTTTGGCTTCTGGTTAGTTCCAGAAGTGTGCAGTCAGCTAACCATTTAGTTAGCAGCTTATTTGAGTGATTGTTTAAGAAGCGGAAACAACCAGCCCCGAATGCGATGCCTCATTGGTGGTGCTGGTGGCGGCTTGCTGTGTAAGTTGCAAGGTGGCAATCTGATGTTCTCTGCTCGCGTGCAGCTCAGATGGTCTCGGTCGTCAAGATTCAGGAAATCGCTATCAGCAACTACATCCCACACCCGGCCAACGTCGTCGCCGTTGCACTCTCACCTCTCCGCACAGATGCCGGTCAGACTTACGTTTATCTCTGCAACAACGACTTATCACTGCAACTATACATTTTGCTGAATTTGTGTCTAATTTTGGTAATTTTTTCTCCAGAAGTTGTTCTATTGACTATTAGTTGGAGCCATCGGGGAGGATATGTGGTCTGTAATATGACTTTGTCATTGTCCAGTAGTTTCTTTTTTTTGCAGATTTGTAGGGCTGTAATTGAGCAAAGTGAATCTGGAAAGTAGCATATGAACTGCAGAATGTTCTTTAACTACAGATATGAATGGTGCAGGCTGTGTCAATAGAATATGTAGTAGCTATAGACGTTAGTTAGTAATTTATATGGCTTGTTAATTGTAACAACCTCGAACACACTCGGAAGTGTGCTACAATGGTAAGGCGCGGAGTGGAGTGGAGTGGGTGTTAAGCTTTGTATTCCATTATGTATGGGTTGTGTATATTGTGTAACTTGGCATGGGTTTGCCGAATGCAGTTTTTTAGTCACATAGATTTATCTAGTATTGCCTTGTTGTATGTAAAATATCTGCCAAACTTCCAGAGTTGACAGAAAATGAACTGGGATGATAAAATTGATGAATGTTTACATTGACAGCTCACAGTGGTGCTCAGATGGAAGCTGAGAGTATTCTCATTAACGTTGCCGGGCGACTTCTTCTATTTCAGCGCGATCGTTCTGCCACTTCCGGCAAAACGCCCGATGCGAAAGAGAAACGGGTTTGACTTTTTTCTTGTCTTTTGAATTTCTCACAGTGCTAGATTGAATCTATGTAAAGCAACAGTAAGTAAACAGATAATGCATTTCAACTGCGTGTTGATTATTTTGTGTGTTTACTTTTTTAGAACAAACTGTGAATTGTACTTAGCATTTTGCTCTGTAACTTAACATCTCATGATGTGTGCATCACTGACATGGTGATTGCTGAGCAATTGAAAGTGCATTTTGCTTGTAGATAGATCTGCTTCAGCAGTTGCCGAAATAACTTTTGGGACTCGGTCTACTCTGTAGTATGGTAACTTTGGAGAAATTGGCCATTTTAATTTCAGTCAAAAGTAGCAGTAATTTATAACCATTGTGTGTTGACTACTTATATGTGTGGCTGATGTTACAGTTTCCAGTGAAATGGCTTAAGTGATGTCTGATGATGTCTGGTGCATGCTTTGTATGCAGCAGATGATTTTTCTATCTCCTGTGATGGTTGCTTCATCAGTGGAGAATTTGTGGCTCTATGCTCGCAAGAGTCACGTGAAGCCGCATTTAACTGAAGCGCTGTGGCTTGGCTGTGGATCTGCTGGCATGAAGGTATGCCTTATAGTGCATGCCGTTGTAACGCATTTGTATGTTGTTGCTTTTCTGACGTTCACATTTGCATCAAGATATTGTTGTAAGGATAAATCAGGTGGCGTCATTTGAGCAGTCATTTTTTCAGTTGCTGTAATAGTAATAAAGGTTAAAGGTGGTGATATAGCTCTTAATGAGACGCCCATCTCAGAGCTATGGAGCATCATCTGCCGTATGGGATCACACACACCTGCCACCCAACACAGGTGAACGTGCCCCGCTTAAACCCCAGCCAGATAGGCTGGTACTCGATTTACCTACCTTGGAGGGATGGAAGGCTGAGTTGACCTAGGCGGCTGGTTACATACTGAGATGGTTTACCTGCCCGCAGGCAGTCACCCATCGCAGTACTAACCTGGCCCGGCATAGAGTAACTTTGTTGATCGGATACCACCAGTAATTCAATTTGTTTAAAAACACAACATGAAATGGCTAATAAGACCTAGATTAGTGCTGCGTAGTTGGATCAAGTTGTCAGCTGACTTGTGACATAACAGAGAAATGTGTGATAAGAAGATAAATGGATAGTGAGAAATGGCATGTTTTTATAAGCACACACTGGCCTGGTGTTTTGGCATGAACCACTCAGAATTTTAAAAGAAGACAAAAGTCTATCTGTAAGTTTGTTCAGCTTTTGCATGTTTGGCATAGATGTTGCTGTCATGTCTGACTGTAGTTTGAATTACAGCTGTGTACTCCAGGTCTGGCTGCCTCTACAGCCAAAAGAGGATAAACCTAAGAACAAGGGTTTTCTCTCAAAACGCATCATGTTGCCTTTTGCCGTTGATATCTATCCACTTGGTAAGTTTGCAACATGAAATGTGATGTTGTCCTACAATAATTTAGTTGTTGTTTTGTTTTCTTATTACTTAATGCTGTTGGTTTGGTAGAATGGATTGCAATGTGTAAGAGTTTGATGCGAAAAAATCTGATCAAGTTTACTTTGTGGCATATCTGTGAGTATCTTTGGAGAAACGTAAAAGTAGAAAGTCCTGCTAGTACTAGTACTAATAGCAGTAGTTTTGCCTTTGATAGTGTGCAGGGGTATGTTGTGTTTTTATTTTGTTTTTGTTTTATTTTCTTAGTGTTTACATTTCTGTTTAGCAGAGTGTATGGGTTAATGTTACTGAAGGGGTTAATATTATCCACCCGTAATGTCGGTATTCTCCACCAGGTGTATGAATGGTTTTGTATGCCTATTCTACTATGGATATAATTCGGCTGTGAGAGCTAACAGGCCGTGAGACACAAGTATAAGAAGTTTAGCCTATAGCTACAAATACATTCGCTAAAATTTTTGTTACTATTGTAGAAACATTGTTAATTTGGTTGTGTATTTGCCGTCGGTGAGAGTACTGTTGTGGTGAAATGTATCGAGCAAATTTCAGTGGTATAGGGTGGCATGTAAAAAAATTGGAACATTCATGCTCACTGCTCGTGTAGATGTTTGTTTTGATGTAGATGTTAGCTTTGATTTGTCGTTGACTTTGTGTTTGTGTTATTGCAGCAATGTTGTTTGAAGCCGGGATCATTCTGGGTGCTCACAGTGAAGCAGTCTCATATCCAGTCTCCAGTGCTTCCTCACACATTCACTGGCCGTATCTCCAGTTAGAACGCATGGTAAATGCTTACAAACTGCTTACAAACTCATTTTTGCTCTGAGTCTTTTTCTTTTTAGTTTCTCTTTTTCACTGACAAAACTCATGGATAACCAACCGATTACCTCATGTCTTATAAGTCTATTGTGAGCATAAGTTGGCAGTGTGCAGCTGATTAAGCCAGCTTTTTGCTTAAGCGTGCTTTTCTGGGTCTGCCTAAACACTGCAGATCACCACAGATCCAGGGTAGCCACAGGGCTTTGAAAGTTTTTGAAAATGGAACAACAACATTTTTTCCAGGGCCTGGAAAGTCCTTGAAAATGGAATAGGTCCTTGAAAGTTTTGGAATTTGATGTAAAATGTCCTTGAAAGTCCTTGAATCTAAGTACAGTAATCATTGATACCTAGCATTAAAATTTTGCACTTAATTCGTACATCAAAAATATCCAGTACACAACATTTTACTTACTGAGTTACTGGATTACTTAATTAGTGTTACTTACTTTGTGACTTGTGAAAATCTAAAACCTCTGTACTTGGCAGAAACGTCGACGGAATAGGTCTGGAAAAGTGAGTTTAAGGTCCTTGAAAAGTCCTTGAGAAGTCCTTGAATTTTTTCTTCCCAAACTGTGGCCACCCTGAGATCATCTGAGGTGGCAAATATTGTTCGAATTTTAAAACTTTCAGTTGATGTATGGCACCACAGGTCACCCAGATCCTAACCATAACCCTTACTCTAATTTTAACTCTAACTCTACCCCTAACCTTAATCCTAACTCTGCGATATATCGATCTGAAATTTAAAAACAGCATCATCTGCCATTTCAGGTGATCTGTGGTGTTTAGGCAGACCGTGCTTTCTGGGCATGTTGTATAAATGTTTTTTTTTTCATTTTTTACTCAATTTATTTCTTTGTTACTTGCTCACTTGCTGTGTTTTTTCACTTGCTCTGTTATGTTGTATGGAAGTTATCATGTTGTTAATTAATCAACAGATGAGCTGGTTGTCATACTTGTTAAGAATTAGCTGTATCTATGTAGCAGTATTTTTTTTGCTGACAGAGTCAAGTTTACCTTCATCACATTCTACGACAGCTGCTGCGAAGAAAGTCAGTTTCCATTTCTTTTTTCTCACATATGAATTACACATATACTAATATTTCCTGGGTGATTACTTGTTTACAGATTTCATAAATACCAAGATTGAATTTGCAGATAAGTCTTAAAAGTATCAGAAGTTTGTTAGACGTTTGACAAAGTCATATGAATTTTAGGGAACTATTATTCTTATTGGAGTGCAGTCGCTTTGTTGTTCCTTTGGACATAACTGCCCTCCATTGTGTTAATACAGTAACCTCCATTATATTTTATATAGACATGTGTATCTCTAGTTTATTATGCAGTGTAATTTGAATCATTATTTCCAAATGACATTTATCATTGTAGTATGTATATTTGTTATAGCAGCCGTGCAACAATCATAAGTTGAATCTGTTTGTTATTAATGTATGCTGTGCATGTTTATTGTAACTACTCAGGCTTTGCTATTGCAGAGTTTTTGTCACGGTAACATGAGTTGTTGTGTATTATTTCAGTCTTGGTGTCCATGCCCTTGATGTTGCTCGAACATGTACGGATCTACCGTACTTTCTACATGTTCTTGAACTTCTTGTTCATGAAGTTCTTGAGGAGGAAGCAACATCCAAAGAACCAATTCCAGGTTCTGTCCTAATGCTTTTTATGATATTTTTTAACTATTTAGGCAACAGGAAAAGCATTGGGTCTCTAAGAAGTTCTTTTGTGGCAAATTTTATTTTGGGGACCAGCCTGACCTGCAGGAATTAGTGGGTTAAATAATAATTTAAATTACTAATAGTATATGTTTTTTTCTGTACTTATTAGCATCTTAACTTTGGTTACAAACAAAGTTGTTGATGTATGTAATCAAGTGAGATTGTTCGGAGTTTTACACTTATGTGTTTCATGTGAAAAACTGTATCAGGTAAATGCAGCTGACATGATGAACTGTAGTATAATGATTGATCTCCTCTGGGCTTTGGTGTCAGCCTATGGAATGAGCTTACATTTGCTATTACTTCTGCATCACACATGCTCGGTCTACGGGCATTTTCTCAAGACCTTCCTGTTAATCTCTCATATTCAAACCTTACCTTATCTTATTTCCGAGACAGGCAGGCTGTTACCCCTCTTCAATGCTGAGGCCATATCAGTTCAGCCCAATGTGTGTCCCCAACTGTAACCATAAGATTACAGTAAATGGCTGTGAAGTCGTAGATAATGGCTTTGAAGCCAAGATGGCTGTAAAGCCTAAATTGGCATTATAGCCAATACATTAGCATTGGTAATGTGTAACATATCTGCTCAAAAAAGCTGGTCTGCATGTGGTTGGCTCCTCTTTTGGGTGTTTGGACCACTAAGCCCCACCACCGTGACAAGGTGGCAGACCATGGTCGGGATCCAGATCTACTTATTTGACACTTTACTTTCGTGGTTTTAGGAATATTTAGGCTTTGTTAAACGTCCCAGTAATAATGAATTGATAATGCTTCAGATGCGCTGTTGCCGAGAGTAGTTGCATTCGTGGAGGAATTCCCGGAGTATCTACAGACCATTGCCCACTGCGCTCGCAAGTCAGACGTTGCTGTCTGGCAGTATTTCTTCTCAGTCGTTGGTAATCCTGTCGACCTTTTCCAGGTTGGTGAAGCTGTGCACTTGGTGATTATATTCACAGTTTGTTGGTTTACAGAATGGGCCAAAATAAACTGGACTGTTTTTGACAGTCAATAACTTTTAGTTGTGATGAGCTGGAGATGTGGTAATAATATCATATTGTAGCAAAATTTGTGCAGATTAGTTACAGATTAGTAATCAGGTTTATTAGTGTTGTTGCATAGTCAGTGCAGCACCGTCATTTGTGTTAAGTCATTTATGTTTATAATTAAACATGGCTTTTTTGGCTTCTTTGATGTATGATGGCAAAATTTTAATAAAAACATTTAGATGAGAAAAAGGCTGAAGTATGCTAAGAATGCATTTGCTACATACAGAATACAACCTGGTTATTCATTGCTCTGTTTTAGGAATGTATATCGTCTAACAGACTGCACACAGCAGCATCGTATCTTATCATACTGCAGAACTTAGAGAAGCATAGTTTTGCACAACAGGTTAATGCTACTTTCTAATTGTCTTTTAGTGAAATTAGTAGTTCTGATTTTATGATTTTTATATTTTTTTATTTTTCTGTATTTATATATTTGTAAATGTTGTTTATTTTGTAGACAAAGGCCATTTTTACTCTGTTATATATTGCTATGAAAATATTTTCACATCATACATGTAATTGTGAAGTTTTTCACAAATACACTTAGCATTACAATTAATTTGCGTAGAATTTCTCAAATGAAGTAATTCTTTGTTTTGTTTAGTATCTGTGTTGAACTGTGAACTGGTTTGTATGTATGTGAGTGTATGGAGTGATGTTGCAAACAGTAACGTTGTGTTTTCAAACTGTTGTTCTTCACACCGTGTGTCTAGCATGCAACAATGCTGCTTGATGCTGCCCTGGAACAGTGCTCATGGGATCTCGCTCGAGAGCTTGTCCGTTTTCTGACAGCAATAGGTGCTTATATCTCTGTCTGATTTTTGTGAGAATATGTTTGTATTAATGCTTCTGATGTTTTGTTTTACATTCTGATTGTGAAAAAAATATTGGATATCAGTGCCATTTGTTTCATTGTTTGTGTTCTAGAATTTTGTGGCTGATGTTCTATAATTATGGTATGAAACTCCAACTGCTGCTAGTTTTCGTTTAACCTATCTATTTGTTTAGATTTCTTCAGGTTTGGCTAAAATTTTAACAAATTGCTATTAGCAATTTTTGCTGTAGCTTTTTTATCTCTTTCTATCATCCAACCAACATCATCCTTACCTTACCTTACCTCAGTGTTTTTCAACCTTTTTGTTGCCGCGGAACCCTGAACAAGCGTGGAGGTCACTCACGGAACCCCATGTATGGATCCGTGCGTTTAACGACGTACGCGAGGTAGAAGCTACAGGGTGTCTACGGACTCATTTCCCTAGCAGAGCAAAGCCCTTGTGAGGACGACAAATCAAGCAAAGATGACCAATATTAAATTTGACCACATTAACAGGTAGCAGTACGTTATTGTATTTAACGTAACCCGACGGGCGAGGCGGTCGACGACGGCCTCTTAGCCCCGCCATACCAACTGAAAAAATTTATCACGTGGACGTCCTGATTAAAGATACGTGCCTTTTTAATTTTCCTTAGCATAGTGTTTAAAGAATTGAATTCATTAAGTAAATGGTCAAACGATTTTGTAACCATAGGCCTAACCCTAATCAGTGCGCTTTTTTCTTTTCTTCATCTTTATTTGCGATAGGCCTAATGCACTTATCTTCGGAGTTGAGTAGCCCAATGTCATGCATAGAAAGCTTACGCTCCTAAAAATGCAAATACGCCAAGACTACTAACAGCAAAAATGATTTAACAGAAATGGTCTGTGCAAAAATAAACGCGTAGAAACGCAATTTCGAACAAAATATTTTATGATGAGTATTTCTACAACATTGTTTGGCAAGATTTCGGATGCTAGCTTATTTATTACTGGCTAGCTGCGGAACCCTTGGCAGATGCTCGCGGAACCCTGGGGTTCCGCGGAACCCCGGTTGAAAAACACTGCCTTACCTTATCTCTGGGGTGGGCAGGCTGCTACACCTGCCCAGTGCTGAGGCTATATCAGTTTGGCCCAATGCGCATCCCTGAATGTAATCATAAGCTTACAGGTAACGGCTATAAAGCCGTGAACGGCTGTGAAGCCATAAATAAACAGCTGTGAAGCCATAATTGGCTGCGAAGCCGAAACCAGCCCAAAAGCACTGGTAACGTGTAGCAAATCTGCTCTCCTGGGTTTGGTCAGCTCTTAGTTGGCTCCTACCCTCCAGATTTTAGACATCTTTTGTGTCATCAGTGCACAAAGCCCCACCACCACGACAAGTTGGCTGACCATGGTGGGGAACCAACAGCATCTTTGCACTGAAAAATTTTTATTATATCTTAATTGAGAACTTAAATTTCAATATGGCTTGATTTTGACCTTTGAAATGGGCTCTGGTGAAATGGCTAGCTTCCGAGTCTTTTACCTGTTGGATGAACCTGGACTGCTGCAACCTGTCATTCTTGCCATGTTACTGCCTCTTAATTTGTGGATTGACTCGGCATCTTTCATTGAAATTTTTAGTTCTTGTGATGTTGTAAATGCTGACAGAAAAGCTGCTTTTTAGCCAGCTTTTGTCTAGCAACCTGGACTAATGATTGGCACCTCTGTATCTCTGCTGTGACAGCAAATTCTTGTTGTCTTGAACAAATGTTTGTATTGCATACTGTGTTGTATACCGTGTGGCTGTATATTGTACAGATCAGTCGGGTGATGATACCAGTACTCCCACACGTCGCCAGCGTCAGTCAAGCACATCAGTCTACCCTCCTCTCTACCCATCGCCCCCGGTCTCACCGGAAGATACCGAACCCTTCATGTATCATGCTTCGGCCGCCGCTGTCAGGGGTCGGAGTGTTAGCAAGGACGAACCTGCGAAGGATGTCAGCAAAATCAAGGAGAAGTTCATTCGGCATGGCAGTCTTCCAGCAGCAAAAAGGTTTTTCCATCGGTTTTGCTTATTGTCACTGTCTTGTATGTATGTCACTGTACAACATGTAGTTATTATAATTGTTACTACAGAGTGGGCCAAAAAAACGTGGCACTTTACTTATCTTCGCCAGTTATTGTTCGATTTTCAAAATTCTTTCACTGGCACACTCTGCAGACAATTTACACTAATGTGATTATTATGTATCCCACCAGACCATAAATGCGTCTCTACACTACTACCTTGTGAAATATCAATGAAATATGCATGCATAACGATAATAACAAACAAACATTTTGGTGAAATTGAAAAAATACTTCAGACCAACATTGCAGTGAATGGTCTGTATGACACTAGACTGTGTGGGTCTGATACAGTCTAGTGTCATACAGATTATTCATTGCAATGTTGTTCTGAAGTGTTTTTTATTTACCTGAATTTCTGTTATTATTGTTAGTTTTTGCTTGCATTTATATTTCATACGATAGTGTACAAACGCATTTACCATGTGGAGGGATGTATAATAATCACATTATTGCAAATTCTCTGCAGAGTGTGCCAGTCAAAGAATTTTGAAAATCGGCCAATAATTAGCGACGATATAGACAAAAGTAAAATGCCACGTTTTTATGGCCCACGGTATATATTTCATTATACAGGTAGTTTATTTGCACTTGATTGCCTTGCTGTTATTGCTGTTGTTTGTAGTATATGTTATCATATACATGTCGTCTGATGGTGACAATAAACTATACGTTGTCTGTATTTATATTGCTGTCTTTAATAGTGTTGGGTGTTATTGCTATTTGCAGTCGTCACACGTCTGGCCCTTCAGGCAAGGATTCGACACAGGAAAGTGGTGGTGATAAAGTCTACGTTGGGTCCGTACTCAATCGGCATGCAAAGAAACTGTTGTCTGCATTCCGACTTCACGATCTTGCATTCTTTGCCGCTAATTTGCAGGATTATGAACTCGTTGGCTGGCTACAAAAAGAACGGTACGCACGCACATCATTATATCAAGTTATTATGACTAGTTAGTATGAAATGAGTTGTGTTCAGTTTGCATTTAGGATTGTGTGCCATGTGCTTATTTTGTCGGAATTACTGTGGTTTGTAATGTGTGTCAAGAGATAAAAGTTTGCTCCAAAATACATGACATACAGATTGTTTGTATATTTAACAGTTTGCTTTTTTGGGGAGAACTCGTTCTGCCTAGTTTTTGCTACATTGTTTTATTTTGTAGAAGTTGTGCTGTAGGCTAACTCATCTTTGTATTCAACAATTTTGTGGACCACTTAAATTTATTTTTTTATAATGGCTCAACTGATTGCTGCCATTCCCGATAATTTCCTGTGCTATGTGTACACTTAGCAAGTAAGTCACTAGGACAGGTATATGTATTTGCCATACACTTTCAAATGCTTTAAGCCTTTGTTGTGTATGTCACTGAGTCTCGGTAGTCTAACGGTAACGTGTCGGACTATAATCCTGAGGTAACTCAGAGGCGCAGGTTCGACTTTGCACCAGGCCACTGCCGGGTAACAACCTTAGGCAAGTTGTTCACACACATGTGCCTCTGTCACCAAGCAATATAATTTGGTACCGGCTTTGCCGCTGGGACATAAACAGGCACACCGTGCGATACACTGGCCCCATATCCGTGGTCTCGCAGTGTAAAAACTGTTGTCTGGCTGAGGGCCTTAGGAAACGGAGATCAGCGCCGTTTTATGGGCCGTAAGGCTCGGGAAGGACTTTACGTTTTTTTACACTGAGTCTCTACATTAGGTTTTCATTGACTGTGATTGCACATTTAAAGGCGTATGGTATTTCGTCGACGTGTGTATGACTGTTACCATTTTTTGCATTGCAGCTTGCTTTCAGCTCGTGTTGACGACTTTGTCGCAGCCTTGAAGCAGCTGCATGTCGACTTTCATTGGCCATTTCCTGTACTGTCCCTGAGTGCCTTGCAACATGTGGCTTCAGGTCTGTCAGTTGTGTGACTACTGACTTCAGTGCTTAACTTAGATCTTCATTGTACAGATATTCTCTCTTTGGAGAGGTCAGGTGAAATTACTTCTAGCAGTATTTTATTAGCTGACCATAATTAAGTAATGGTCGAGCCATTGGCATGGTTGTTGTCTGTTCATCTGTAATGGATGTATCCTGACTAACGGGTAGGTCATAGGGGTAAACTTTTACATGAATAATTAGCCGTGAGTGTTAAACACAGGCATGCAAAATTTCAGCCATCTAGTGCAAGAAGAACATTTTCATATTGGGGGCTGAATGGAGGATGGTAGGAAATTTAATGGAAAACTGGCCATATCTTAGAAACGGTGAGAGATATGACCAAGGTTACTGTTATTTACTAATAGGAAGTGACATAAGCCCTTTCAGATGAGATGGAAATCATCAACCTTGTATGACCTTGAATGTCACTGACAACCAGTACAGGCTTTTTGTTATTGTTACCATAACTACTTGGCCAAATTTTTGGAACCCTGCTGTCTGTCAAACTGATGTACAGATTGTGTAGTTTGTTTTCATGTATCTTGATTCTGCAGATTTTGTTCACATTTTGTTGTTTAATGCTGACAGTTTTATACTTACAAGTAAAATTTTCATCACCACGACATTAACAGAAAGCTGCTGCATATGCTGGAAAGTAGATATCAAAACTAAACAGCTGTTTTAATGCTTAATTGTTAATATTTATTCCTGGCAAGAGATGGGAATGACCTTCCATTTTCTTCCATGTACTGCCTGCTCAGATCTTTCTCTTAGTGTCTGCAGGCATTCGGGCTACATTTTGTGCAACTAACATTATGAGTGACTGTAATTTAACATCCTAATATTTGTTTGATTTCTGATCATTTTTACCACTTACTTTTCTGTCACTCGTATGAAAATGAGATTCTTCCTGCAGCTGAACATCCTATCATACAGGGTGGTCCAAAAAATGTCCCAACTTGTTTTTGTCAGAACTTTGTCAGATCTCCATCATATTTGATAATTTTTGTCACACAGGTAGCCAAAATGATAGAATTATGTAAGGCACATTCACTGTCCACCTCACGTAATTTATGCAATGCACTACTGTGTAAAACGTAGATGCTCCAAATTGTTACATTACGTTTTGATTATCAGTATCAGATTGCTCACCTTTTCATTATCAGTTCAACAGAGGGCGCCACGTGATTTAATAATTTTGTGGTATTAAATATTTTATGCTAAAAATAGCACACAACAAAATAGCTGACTGATAAGCTCAAAACATGTCTAATCCATGATTGAGTGCTGTGGAGTTTGATCAGTTGATCTTTAATGCCGCTATCAGCCGCGGTGTCACGTTTAAGCCATTGTGTACACTTTGAGCATAAATTATGATAGTTTGGAAGCAAGTTGTTACTCAGACTTATAATTCTGCTATAGATATATCACATTGTAGTTTATTGTGTGCTCAATTAAGTTGTTAGAACTTTTACATGCATAACAACTAAGCATTATGCAACACTTTGGAGCATCTGCATTTTACACGGTAGTGCACTGACATAAAGCATTTGCAGTGGACAGTGAGTGTAGCTCACATGATTTTATCGTCTTGGCCATCTGTGTGCCAAAAATTATCAAATTTGGTGGAGATTTGACGAAGTTTTGACAAAAACAAGTTGGGACATTTTTTGGACTATCCTGTTAGTGCAAGTTAGTGTCTACAGTTTACTGTGTGGTAATGTCGAAGTATATCGTGTGTACATTTGCAGCAGCGAGTATTGAGTCACAGTCGAGTATGACAGATCAGATCGGCAGTTTGCGGCTAGGCAAGCTGGACATGGCACCCGGGCCTCAAGGCACGTCAACACCAACCAGTGGACAGTCATCAGTCAGTGCCGAACTCTGCACACACTCACAAGGTGGTTATGAAATCTACTCGGTGTCAACTGGCTTTAATTACTCAGAATGTTGTATTTTATAATTGTTGATTACCTCTATGGAATCAAGGATGTTATGTTTTTGTCAGTGTTTGTCTGCAAAATCACTCAAAAATTGTGAAAGGATTTCGATGAAATTTTTGCAGAAGGTCTGGCCTAGCTCAAGAAAGATCGATTAGATTTCATGGTGATTTGGATTCGGAATCACATTTGGAATTGTAAGGTTTTGAGTGAAGTTTGTGCTTTCTGAGTGTGCTTCCAGTGTTGTACAAATTGGAAGATATTGCTAGTTGCTAAATTTTGGTGAATTCTGCTTAACAGTAGGCCCTGTTACCAGGACAGTTTGCATACTGATCCAGTCAGTTAAAGGTGCTGGCCAGCCATCCAGCTGCTTAAGGCTGTATGCCAGCTTAATTTGGTTTAATTCTCGCTGGCTCAAGCACCACAAATCTAATCTAATCTAATCTAAAAACAATTTGATATAGTGCCACTGGGTCTGTTTTTTGGCTTTCGAGAAAGGTGCAGTGATTTGTTGTGGTCTTGACATGGACCTTTCTGGATTGACCGCGAAAAAGAATGCCGTTGACCTGGAACAGATGTTGCCACGCCCACAATTTGAATTGCCTATAGTGTAAATAAAGTTCTAAACAAGTGCTTTGTGCCCTACAAATTTATTTTCTCAATAAACATAAGTGCCAGCTAACAAGCCGATAAATGCACACACCTGCACGATTATCGTTACACACAGTAAAATGCACAAAACTTAATTGATCGGCACATAATTACATATAAGTACCATAATCTGGCACAAAACAAACTGAGTCATTTGTAAACAATGCGTTTGATTGGCTGACATGGTGTGACACAACTCACTTCTCCCGCGCTGCGTGGCTTTACACACTTCTGACCTAGAACATTTTTGGATCGACATGGGCCTTTAAGGAACTATTAAAAACGCGAAACTTTTGTTCCAGAAACAATAGAAAAGTGACTTCGAACTGACCAGACCTGCTCAGACCTGGTCAGGTTTTTTAAAAAACAGGCCCATTGTCACAAACTTTAGTGTGAATCAGAAGCACTGCATTGGCGCTGACTTGTCCTGGGTATTGATGTAGGCGTCGGCAAAAAGTTCAGTTTTTAGTCTAAATTTAAACACAGTGGGTATGAGCTTCCGTACAGTTGACCTAGGTGTCTATTTACTTCTCATATTCTGCTAACACAGCATCTTGCACTTATACAAATTGCTGGTC
>Ga0209671_1002359_pt1 | contig 17188 bp, 11 predicted proteins | sample WorMetHERISLAND2_2_FD_187401 | JGI IMG/M metagenome (GOLD analysis project Ga0209671, IMG submission 187401) | Marine gutless worms symbiont microbial communities from Max Planck institute for Marine Microbiology, Germany - Olavius geniculatus... | ecosystem: Host-associated > Annelida >...
TTCTTTTTTTCTTTTTTTTTTCTTTTTCTTTTTTTTTCTTATCGATATTGTAACGATTATGCTCTGTTATGTTCTGTTTTTGCAATGGCGTTTGACCGTTGTTTAATAAAAGATTACTTACAAGGATTACCTTGTCAACGTCATCTATACTTTCTTGCATAGAAACATTGAGATGTCCTATAAGCTAGTGGAAAGAGAAAGAATTGCCTGCTTTGACGGATATCGCTGCACTGCGTTTTATACAGGGGCACAGCTTAGGTAAACGGACATAATCCCCCCTGGTCATAGTCTTCCCCGGGACAGAATCCACTCCGGACAAAGTCCCCAATGTGATAAAACTTTACTTACGGTAGGTGTCTTGTCAAAACCGAGAATTCGATAAAACCGGGAAACAGTGATCTAGGCTTAGGTTTAAAAAATACTACGGTTAAGGATAAGGTTGAAATCACGGTTAGGGTTTAGTGTCAGGGATAAGGTTGCGATTCCAGGGGGGAGGGGAATTTTGTCCGTGGTGATAATGTCCTTGATTCAACAGCTTGCGTGGTCAGGAATAGCGACTGGAAGGAAATCTGTCGCGGTGTGTGAGTGAATAATTAAAGACGTCTGTCGTCGACTCAGGACAGCGTAGCCACATAATGACACACTGTCTACATGTCCGTCCGCAAACACTAGCCTATGTCGACTGTGCTGCAGTACCCACATAGTTGCATTGAACGTTTTTAACCACTGTTCTATAAAAAAACTTGTTGGTTTTCAACGTTTCTTGAGCTATCACATTTTAAATCAGCGTTGAACTTCCGTGCAAAAACAACGCCGATTTAAAATATTTGTGTACGGAGATCGAAGCGCTAGAGATAAATAATAACAAATTTTGTATTTAGTAGTTTTACTTGCTTATGTATGATGATGACAGAAATTTGATGAACATGAAAAAAACTCATCTTTTTACCACAAACGAAGTCCGGCTGAGAAGGAAGTTCCACCAGTTTCAGTTCAATGTTTGCAGACTTTTTCTTATATTATTTCCCATAAAAATGCCTCGTAACGTTATTTTTTTCTCTTCTAGCATTTATCTCTGCTACAGACGTCATCAGATGAAGTGCTGTGTAATCCCTGCTGCGTCCTGGAGTTGCTGGAATGTGGCTGGTTCTATTGCTGCATGATGGCGGTCGTTGGTCAGCCGCTGAGCAATGCCGGCGGATAATAGTTTTATAACCGGTCGGTTTGCTGCACTGGACAGCTGGACATGTGGTCATTCTGTGGTCAATCTGTCGTTGGGCTTTGTCGCTCTGTCTGCCTGCTCGCGCCTGTCCGTCACCCGCTTCTGTTCCATTCTGCGCTCTGTAAGCAGTGGCGTAGCCAGAAATGTGAATGGGGGCCTCGCCTCTTTTCCCTTCCCTCCCTTCCCATTTTCTTTCGCTTTTCTTCCCTTAACATTTCCTTCCCGTCTTCGTTACGTTTCTCTTTCTCCCCCTTTCTCTTTCCTCAGAAGTAGGACCCCTAAAATGTAGGTAGGGTGTCTGGGGGAGTGCTGCCAGCTCCCCCTGTGATGTCTGGGACAGAGCCTCAGCCGCCGAAATCGAATTTGATGCATTATAGCTTTTAAAATGTGGAATCTGATGGCAGTAGTTTTATTTTCCTGAGACATAACTGACCAAATTTAAAATTTAGTGCAGTTTTAATGTATGTTTATGTTTTATCTGGGAATAGGGGGGCTTGGGCCCCATGCCTCCCCTCCCTTCGCTTGTCTACGCCACTGTCTTTAAGCCGTTGTTATTGTGTGTCTGCGTCTGTCCGTCCGTCTGTCTGTCTCTGTCATACGGCCGAACATTGACAGCGCTAGCACTGGACATTGACATAACATACTCATGAGATGTCTTTATATCTGTCCGTTCATCTGGCAGTCGTTTTTGCCAGACTAACTGCATTATAAGATGTGATCGAATCCCACTCGGGGCAGTTTTCTGTGATTACAGCGATAATTCACCACCGACATATGCCGCCCTGGGCAGTGCAGTGCTTTGGTCAACTCAATTTTAACTCAGCCTCCTGTCCCCCGTGGGACGGCCGCGTGTTTCAGCTTTTGGGCTGTCTAATAAACAATGATTGCGAACGAACGAAACGTCTGTATTTTAATATGTATTTTCATTGCGTTACAATCAATGATTTTATTGACCAGTGCTGTCTGTATTTTGTTTGGCTTGTTATAATAATCCAGTTGATCAAAAATCTAAAAGTAGCAGTAGACTTAGTACTAATATACAGTGTGTTTATGTCAGCAGATGACGGCGTTCTAAAGCAAATGAGAAGTGGTGCCACCAGCGGTCTGCGAGTTACCGATCCTTCTGATTTATATCGTTCTCGTGAGGCCGGTACCGGCAGACGAGTGGGCAGACGAAGTCGCGATCAGGAAACACCACATCACTTACTTACTGACTGCGTGCCACAATCTGACCGTGACCATCAGTATCAGGTAAGAACACTGAGTTATTTTACGTCGAATTTCTAGCCTCTCTTATTTGCTGTCAAGTACGTATTTAGCATTGGTTGGAAAACGGAGACGATATTTAGTCTCTGCATAATAAGTTCTGTTAAAAACAATTTCCAAAAGTTTACTTTTTGAGACTTGTCCTAACCAGCTAACCTCGAGTTACTCTGTAAAAAATCGCTCGATTTTACGTAAGTCAGAACTACATCAAAAAAGGAAGCCACTTTTATTATTTGAATAGCTCCGTGAGACATTGGCCAATTTTAACAATGTTTGGCACGCAACGTCAAGAAAAACGTTGACGTAAACAACTGTAATGTTGCCCACCTTACCCTAATACTGTTGCTACACTACCTTGTGAAATGCAAGAGTCGTAGTTTAGCCGTTTGCATCAATGAATTCATACTGGGTAGCGCATGCGTTGACTTAAAAAATCACGGAGACCACAGGATCATTGAAAATCTGTTACTTACTTAACATTAATTGTATTAATTTCAAGACCGTATGGCGACGAACTAAAATGACGCATTAGCAGCTAGTGAGCGGCTTTGGGCCACGTGGTTATTGAACGTGTTGAACGTGTTCTTAGAACAGAAACTGCTGTAGCGCGTATTCCATGCGACACCAGGGTTTCTTGTTTACTTATTCTTGTTTTGGCTTTTCAGGCACAGAAGTCGGCCTTTCTTGAATACCTGTCGCAGAAATATCCTGGCTACGCCTACGCCATTCGCTCCCCCGGCGGCACTCAGTACGTCGTGGTAAGTGTATCTTTGCTACTTACTTACTTTTGCTGTTCGTAGTTGCCGTGCTTTCCACTGCTTTGTAATAATACCGGTCCAGATGGAAACCGTTTAATTTTGTTGAGAAATTGACACGTGGAGTGCTTACTAACTTTGATACTTTGCCACTGATGATAGATCATGATGTGAAGTTGCGAGCGTCTAAGTCTCAGACGCCAACGAATTTAGTGCATCCTTGGGCTGAGAAAACGACTTTTCTGACTTTAGAAATTAAGGAGCTCTCAGTTTAGTGGAAGGTCACCCCTCCGGCATTCTTCCACTGGGGGCTTGTAATTAGTCATTGTGTCTTCTGTCCAACACTGAGAAGACGTGTTCCCTGAGCATAATGGATTGACGCCCATACTAACCAGGTGGAATTATGTCCGTATACAAACTGTGACTGGCGTCGAGGTGATTATTGAAAATTTTTGCCGGAGAATGTTGTTGTCGGTCTTCGATCTCGGCAACATTTCATGAATCGAGGGCAAAAAAATTTCAATGATGATCGATGACGCCATTCACTATATGTTTTGTTATACCTTAAAACCACAACAAAAAATTTTAACAAAAATTACTTAAACAAAAAAGCTAAAAATAGTGACGATTTTACTGTTGCCCGGTAAACTGTTGCCGGCGCGGGCAACAGTTCACTTCACTGTTGCCCGCGCGGGCAACAGTGCGTATTTGTTAACGTCACGTGATGCGATTTGGACCAATCGCGTGCAGGTATTTTGCGTTGAGGTATAACTGTATCAGATGAAAATTCTTTAACCATTCGCCGATTACCGTTATCTGGGTTAGTAGTTCAGCTACGGTTGATGGAGCTGGGTGCAAGAAACTGAATAATAGTGACGAACGATTACTGAGCGGACTTGCGGTAAATTGATTGACGGATTTCTGTGAGAACGGGTGCACGTGACCAGATGGACGGAGACAGACAGGCAGCAGGACAGACAGACGGATATGCAGACGGACGGACGGTCGTTATTTCTGATTGTTCATTAGCGTACAATGCCCGTCGTTAGCCGGGCCAGCTGACCAGCGGTCACTCAGTGCTCTGACTTATCTAGGTCAACCGATTTGACATGACCTTAAAGCTATGTAGCAGGAAGCTGCCAGGAACCGACAGACTGGAGCAAACTGTATTTTTTCAGTCGTTAATAAGCACACAAAATTGTGTCACAAATGAACGCAGTCTACTTAGCTGAGGTGGGAAAAGCTTTTTTGGTTACGTTTTAGCAGTATTTATTTATTTCATAAGGTTTGCATACAGTCATGTTGTACATAAAATTGAATTCGTTATGCCTAGGTTTAGTTTTTATTTAAACAATGTATCAGTAGCAGCTCGTTAGTCGGCATTCAAATGCCCAGTACGTTGTCGGAAGTATTTTACGCTGAAAACATTGCAAAAATGTTTCAAAACATTCTAGCGTGATTGAACGCGTCTTGTTTGATGACAGGAGGTGCCGGGTGACCTGTAGTTTTGCGGAATGGGTTTGAATTTTTCGTTTCACGAAATCTCCGTACCGCGAGGAGTTACGAACAAATGGAAAAGGGAAATCAAGATACAAGAGTACAGTAACCACTGTCCATAGTGGTTAACTCAAGATTTACCTAAAACTGACTGTTTTGTATTTTTGCCTAATAATTGGAATTTTCTTTCTCTGCATATCTGCTCACCAGTCAGTCTTATTACTTTTAAATCCCGTTCTAAATCTCACTTTTTTGCTTCTGCCTATCACGTCTAGTCACCAACACGCCAACGCCTAAGATTTGATTTTCGATTACTGACGCTATAATAAATGTTATTGATTAATTACTGGATTGATCGATCGTAATTCAGTGTCGAAGTCAGTGTCTTGAGGCATATGGGTTGTCGGTCAAAGAAAAGCAGTCCTGCTGTTGCAGTGACATAAAGCGTCTAACGACGACGTACCACGGCCTAGTGTACGGTTGGTTTTTCGTACTCTGGTCTGGGATGCTTGTACTGCGTGCGTGCTGCTGCTGCTGTTGACACTGCGCTGCATGTCGGACCCTGCACAAGACAAAGCAGCAGCAGCAGCAGCTGGCCGGGCGGGCGGGGGGCAGCTAGTGCGCCGCTGTGTGGGCCTGGTGGTGTAGCTGCTACTGCCACAGCTGTCTATCTGTCGCAGCGGCACAGTCATATATCGCAAGCTTGCTGCTTGCTGCCGGTCTAACTCGAACTGAAATGGAATAGGTCATAGCGGACATTCAGTGACTCGCACACCACAGGTAATTACGCTACGTTACGTTACTGCAAGCCGATTATACCCCGTTTACACGAGGAAGCATATATGAAGCACACAGGAAACACACGCCGTTATCAAGTCAGCTCTAAGATTGCACGACGTGTGCCCGAGGTTTGATTCAAGTTTGCTCTAAGTGTGCTTCATGTATGCTTTGTGTATTCTTCCTCGTGTAAACGGGGTCTTAGTCAGGTTAGATCGCCGCAGCCTTCCGGGGAATAAACGTAACGCTGCTGGTGATGTAAGGCAATTCCGTTGGTAATATCGTTGTGCGCCGATAGCCTATATCTGTGTGTAATAGATGGATTGCTCATCGGCCGGTTTATTGCCGTCTCTGTCGCTAAAGCCGCCGTTCACTGATTTCGCTACTGCGAATTTAATGAATCGTGCGGCGTGTGCGATGCTATCAAAAGCATCAAAATACATCTCTCTACGTTTGACATAGCCTTCCCGCTGTTTATTTCGTCCGATTATGGTTAGTGTCATAGATTAGCGGAGTCTGTGGCGTGCGATATAATTTTGACTGTATTCCTATTATCCTACAGTTTAATCATAATCGTAATTTCAAGTCTGCGTATTCCTGGCTAGTACACTTCAAGGTTCATCTGTGGTTGGAATCATGTTATTTGATTTTTTTTCAGAAATCGTGCCAGTTCTGTTTGATGCAGACCTACAGGCCCCTATTGAGAAATATATAAATATTTCTAATTTGCTACAGTGCAGATTGAGTAGACCCTATGTGTGACATTTTGCTATTATTTTGCCAGTTGTGGTTTTTGGGGGTGTTTACACGATCCAGCAAACGTCCAGCAAACTTCCAGCAAATGTATACAGAATGCACGTGCTAATTAATACTGGACGTTTGCTGGATCGTGTAAACACCCTATTTTACACGCCACAGCCATGGCACGATCGCCATCGTTCGTAACGGACGTATTGTGGCTAAACGGTGCGAGATAGAGCAGCTAGCCATTAATCACTAATAGGAAATCGCATACGCCCTCTCAGATGAGATTAAAATCATCGACCGTGGATGACATTGAAAGTCAGTACTGCAACAGGAACTGCTATAAGATGTAGTGCCTTTTCCTTAGCGACAGCTGGACCTCTTGTATTTTTTGCTATCAACATTGTCAGAAATTGAACGCCAGTTTCTGTTAAACGAACACGCGTTTATACTGGGTCGCGGAAGACAATTATTAATATCGATTCGCAGTCTGGAGCGAGCGAGCGGCATCTCTGTTGATAAATTGCAATTGATCTGAAGCCAGATTGCTTTCTGCTGCTCTGCGCGCCTTCCTTGCATTTAATTCATTCGCTTTGCCTGATGTATCTCTCTGTGCCGAAGAGGTTTCTTTCATGTCTCATCCATCCGCTGTCTTATCTTTTAATAATCATTATTCATCATAGCTGCTTGTTCTTTTTGAAGTCTTCTTTTGCATGAATTGGACTAATCTTTGCAGTTTGTTGTCACAGTGAGTGCAGATGTTGTTAAATTGTAAAATTTACACGGCGCATGTTGTGCCTCCGCCAACGTAGTGTGGCCGGGAGAACAATGGGAACGAGTTTTCACCTTGTTCGTGTTCGCACGCGTGTGTGCCACAAAGTTCGTTATCTCGATATCTTTCTTAGAATAATCCAGTTGAAGGAATTTCACCAAACTTTGGCTGATCACGTGTATAAAACCGAAGATGAACTGAGTCGATTTTGTAGTTTGGGGGTTTGAGGTCAAAGTCACATGTGCAAAATTTCTAAATTTTCTGAACGGCTTGGTCTACTTTCGTGCAATTGCAGGCCTATATTGAGTTTTAAATGACTAGTTTTTAGAGATTCAAGGTCGTGGGATCAAAGTCAAGGTCAGAGCAAGGTCAAACATTTGTGCCAGTTATTGCGGCTGAAGTAGCGGAGCTTGGGCTAGCTAGACGTCTTTGTGGATAGTGAATCTATTATGTATATGCAGTCTTCCAACCTATCTGCAGTGTGATGACGTCATTGTGACGTCGCTGCCACGTGACTAGACTGTATGTAGCCTCCAGCAGCCCGAGAACATACAGTAATTGTATTGCGCCTGCTGCTTCTGCTGCTGCTGATGATGATGATGACATAAGATGGTACACTGGACGACAGATAGGAAGACTGTTTTTTGCAGGATGCGTATACGAGACCTATTGAGTCGAGACCGAGACGAGACGTTACAGTTTCCGAAACGTTGGCCGAGACTTATGGTGAAAACCGTCGAAAATAACAAAATTTCGCATGTTTTTTTTTGTTTTTGCGGCTTTGTTGGCATTAAAATAAAATGACATGTTAAAGTCAGAGATGACATTTTAGGCGGCCATGTTAGCGCGCTGTTGTCATTTTTTATTTTATGTTAAAAATTATCAATGATAAATTAACGGTTTGCACTATATAAGGGCTTGCTCATGCCATCTTGCATGACGTAGGTTTATTGCAATTTGCAAGCAACTGAAATTAGTAAACCACAGGTGATTATTGCCATACATGTCTGCATTTGTCTGAAACAGTTTTTCGATGGCATCAAACATTATCTTCATCACGAGCTGCTATCTATTAGGCAATAAAACTGCAAATATTTATGCAAAAAACTGTTCAGTTTATATACAGTGTAAGAGTGACATCGTGGTTATAGATATAAAACAACAAAATCACACTTTAAAAATTCAAACTTTACAATTACACAGCCAGCAAAGTTCTTCTGACATTGTCACAATGGACCACCCGTAGTAAGTCGACCCCCGTGAGTCCCCCCGTGAGTCGAATGGTCAGGTGACCGATGACGTCACGTGACCCCAAAAGGTCAAACTCGTGACCTCATTATCTTTGAGGCGCCATATCTCCGTAACGGTGCTAGATAGACGCATGGTCACTATGGACCACCCATAGGAAGTCAACATTCGGGAGTTGAATGGTCACGTGACCGGTGACGTCACGTGACCCCAAAAGGTCAAACTCGTGACCCCATTATCTTTGAGGCGCCATATCTCCATAACGGTGCAAGATAGACGCATGGTGACGATGGACTTTTTATAGTAAAGCACTAGTGACGAATCAAGTGGTCTCGTGACTGACAATGTCTATTGTTTAGTTAAAATAATACAGAAGGATGAAAGGATTTTTGCTGCTGTACAGTTTGAAATTAAACTGTTTGATTTTTTTCTACCGGTCTAAACGGTTTACTGATTATATTTATACGGACACATACTGTAAACTATCGAAATGCATTGGACAGACTCCGTGTTCGTATGAACGTTATCTTGTTGAGAAATACCTTGGAGTTGTGACAGGAGACATGAGGAAATTTCTTCCCCGCACTAAATTTTAGGCTGTTGAAAAATCATTTTGTTGGGAAATTTTCACCGAAAAATGCAAAAATTGGGGCTAAACCTCCATTTTTGAAAAAAATTATGGGCAAAATTAAAATTTTGAGCAACCATAATTTTCTGTGTCGGAAATTTGCAAATGTGTGTCAAAATTTTGTTTGAAATTTGTAGTGTCTTGGAAAATTATATCTTCCCGCCGCTCCTGCTTTTTAAATTTACGATGCCGCTGGAAAAATAAGACAAACAGACTCTAAAACATAATCTTCTTTGGCGAAGATAAACATGTTAGCTTATCTTCCTTCAAGCTGGGCGTCTTGATGAGGGTGTCAGTGGACACGTGGCATTATGACGCCAGGATGTCATCACTCTGATTGCGTTTCAGCGCTGTATTGCCAGCAATTTGATTAGCTCAGAAACGACTCGAGGAGTCTGAGAAAAGCGAGATACAGATACAGGTGCTGTTCGTCTGATTTGGTTTGGAGCATGGAGATTTAGATCACGTGGTTATTACAGATGGCCAGCCAGGCGGGTGGCCGGCTACCTGTCACGTTGGTATAACTGATCTAGATGACGTCACCTGTTCCATATTCATGAGTGCGCACGGTACGGTTGCAGTATTTGGCCACGTGTGGGTGTTCCCGCGGAGCTTTCTTTCTAATATCACAACACATCTGTTCTATCTTATATAGGAGGCGACAAGAAGATGCAGAATGACTTGGGTTTCGTTGTTTCTGGCCGACCGTTAGGTCGAGTCTTGGGCACGATGTGTCGTCTGTTGTCGTCCGTCGTCTCTAATGCATGCATTTTTGCTAAATCGGACGTCGCAGGGGGTCGGCGATCGTACGCCCTACCTTTGCAGCGGTTTGGCCGCAATATTTAATGCGAAGTTGTGCCTGCAGCCCGTCGCCGATGTGCGTCGAATAACCGTATCGTAACCCAGCGTTCAATATGCAACGTCACCGTATCCGCGGAATCACTTTCTTTCCGTGACCGGAAGTTGTACGCTGGCTTTTGGCTATGGGCGGTACCATCGGCCCACCCTAGGGTCAACTGGGCTTTTTGTTCGTTTATGGCCATTGTTCTACTTTTGATTTTAGCAGTACGATATCGGTTCCAAAATTCCTTATTTTTCAAAGCTTTTGAAGATGTTTTGCGTCAGTGTGTTTGTATTGTCCGTTTGCGTGCAGGATTAGGCCCTACCTCATGAGTTAGCGGACGAAGTTTCGTGTGAATTTTTTTTGCAACTGGTGTGCATTATGTCAGAAAAGTATACGTAGGCTGGATTTTTGGGTTTCATTTGATTTCGAATTTGGGAATTTGTTCATTTTGCGCTGAAGTCTAGCTTAAACGGCTCAAAGAGGTTTTTAACGGATTAGCAAATTGCGTGGGATTATTTGTTTGGTCGTGCCAGTAAATCTGACGTAACCGAGCTCTGCGTAATCTCTGCAGAGTTGGCATTGCCCTCCACAACGATTACCGGTAGCTTAGCTTGCACTGCTAGCGTTTTCAGTTGTCGGGGGCAGTCGTGCGTCGTAAAGCAAACGACGGTGTAGCCTATAGGCAATCTCAGAGCGGTTCAATTACGATACTGCACTGTCTGGAGTGGTATAAGCTTGGGCTGCGTCTTTGCTTACCCACTCTACCCAATCTACTAGTAACACATCGTCTACTGACATTGTAAACGAATGTCGTGTCATGTTTAATATCCAGTCTGTATCTAGCTTAATTGTGTGTCGTAGACAGAAATTTTTGACAAAATTTATGAATATTGATAACTCTGTATGTAGTTCAGTCTTAGGCTGCGCGAGACGTGATCTGAATGATTTGATATGATTGATATGACTGTTTATATTTGGCCTTGTTTCCGTTTCTTGCTTGTTGTTGTTTGTTTTTGTTTTTTTCTTTGCTGTCATTGAATGACGAATAAAGTTGTATATAATAAGAGGAAGGTGCATGGTGTGGTTATGTGTGCCGGTATAAAACCATAACGGTGAATGTGGACGTGACACTCAGCTGATATGCGCGCATCGATCGTTGGCGGCTGCCGCTGTAATCTGTGTATGGCTCCTAACTGTCGGTCGGCTGAGAGTGGAGTTGCGAGAGGCGCTCGCTCGCTGATGTGTGACGGGAAACTGAAGCGCTCGGCCTATTGATCCAGATGTAAAGACGCCGGCAGGTCTCAGTGCCCGACAGACTGACTGACAGCGCTTCTGACGGCTAGTGTACTGTACTCGGTTAGGTGAGTGAGTGTCGTATGTATTGATCCGTGCTGGGTGGCGCCGGTTCGCCTCGCCACGTCTCGTCTGCTAGTTGCTGTCATTCGTTTACATGCCGGGCGCGTGCTTAAATGCATGAGATATGCATCGACCGTCGCCCCGCCCGATGAGCTCCAATAGAGCACCAGTGCTCGACAGTGGCGTAGACAAGGGGGCCCCAGGGGGCCAAACCCTGTCCCACAGTTCTCCAGACAAGATACAAGCATATGTTTAAACTGCACCGAATTTGCCAATTTAGTCAGTTCATTCGAGGAGAAAATAATTAAAGTCGTTGCCGCCGCATCTCATTTTTAAAGCCAAGATGCACCAAATTAGATCTCGCCGGCTGGGGTTCCGCCCCAGACTCCGCTGAGGAGCGCACAGCGCTCCCTCGGCTTTCCTAGCTGGATTTTAGGGGGTCCTACTTTTAAGGGAAGAGAGGGGAGAGGAAGAGGGAGGATAAGAAAACTGAGGGGAGGGTCAGAGAGGGTAAAAAAGGAGGGAGGAACGAAATGGAAAAGGAAAGGGGAGGGGAAGGGGAAGGGAGACGAGGCCTTTCAATTAACATTTCTGGCTACGCCACTGGTGCGTGGCATGGTTTGGCGTTGCAAGCGTGCACCTGCGACACACGCCGCCGGCCCATAGACCACCGTCATAGATTCCTCGGCACTGATCTGCCCGCCGTGCTTAGTGCTCGACCTATCAATCATAGAATGCTGCTTACACGACCACAGGTCACCGATTGCACTGACAGTTCGCCATAAAGTCTGCACTGCAGTACACTGCGTTCACGCTGCGGATCAGATCAACTCGACCAAGTTCGATCGCGTGGTCGGAGACTGGTTGACAGGAATGGTCGGAGTGGTCGTTATGACGTCAGCGTTACGTCACGACTAGCAAAGAATATTTAATCAACAGCCGTAGTTTGTTGAAATATTTTTTAATTAGTATTTTCCAGCTACAACTGGTAAAAATTTCATGTAAATTGATCATCATTTGAGTGAATTATCATGAAACACCGTGTACACACACACACACACCTTTTAACGCTTGCAGTGATTTGTTGCTGTGACAGCCACAACATCAGACGTCGTCAGTTCGACGTCACACAACGCCCGTCACGACCACCCACGGCGCCTGTTACGTCACCAGTGACATCACAATGATGTCATCGTCGTCGACGTTGGATCGTGGGCCGTCAGGTCGCGGCACGGTGACTGGTGGCGTGTCGAGCCCCGTTCTGGCTAATCAACTTGTAACTGGGTCATGTCGTGAATTGAGGTCAGGGCTGCCAGTCATCCGCTCGCCTAACAAGTCCATGGAAAGACCTCTCGGTTTGTTGTTTTTTTGCACTGACTCATTGTTAGAAATAGTAAAACGACTAGAACAATAATACCCGTGTGAAGGTCTTCCCGCAATATGCCGAAGCCGCTGGTTAACAGTGGTGTACGCTATAGCATTATCAGAGGAAATAATACATTTTTGCTCAGGATTTATTGTGTTATTTTAGCAGTTTCTCTGTAATGATTGTAGTTAAATTTGGTCTCAGATCAGATTACCATTTTGTCGGCATTGTTACCTCCGCCGAGGAAGGCGAATGTTATGTGACAGTGTCTGTCCGTTTGTCTGACAGTCTTGAATAGATGCTAGATAACTGAAAAAAGTTACGACCGGATTTTAATGAAATCTAATCAATTGGCTGGTTACGGCACAAGGAATGACCTGAAGATAAACCAATTATAATGACCCGTGGTCTCGCAGCGTAAACTAGGGTCTGGCTGAGTAAGGGCTGAGGAAACAGAGATCAGCGCCGCTCTGTGATGGCGGCGGCATGGTCTAGTAGTTAACGCGTTGTGTTCAATTAACGTAGTTGCTTTACGTCAGCCCCGGTTAGTTTGTGGATTGGTGACTCTGTGGACAGCCAGACCGTCTTGGAGTGTAACCAGCCACTCAGGTCAACTCAGCCTTCCATCTTTCCAGGATAAGATTATAATTACCTCCGCCAAGGAGGTTATGTTTTTGCCAGACTTTGTTTGTATGTTTGTCTGTGTGTCAGCAAGATAACTCAAAAAGTTATGGACAGATCTTTCTGAAATTTAGAGGGTATGTCGGGAATGGCACAAACTGCCAGTTATTCAATTTTGAGGGTGATCCGAAAGGAATCCTGGATTCTGGATCACTTTGAAATTTTCGTTACCATTGCTTTCAATGGGACATAAGGGAAACTGCTGCAAAACTGAAGATGGTGCTGCCACCTAGCGAACAACATTGCCTTGATGGAGGTGAGCGGGCTCTGACTACTTTCTAGTTACATCTTTTTTTGTGTTGCTGTGAGGCTGTGTCTTTGTGCTGTGAGTATAGGCCAGGTATTTCTGGTCTACCAGTCGGAGACAAAGCGTGCGGTGCTACCGAATGAGGTGACGTCTATTGACACAGTGCGTGCTTTGTTTGTACGTTCATTCCCACATAGTCTGTCCATGAGATGGTTTGATGCGCCCACACGCAAGATCTACATTCTTGAGCCAACGTCAGGAATCTTCTACGAGCTGGATGATCTCAGGTTAGCACTTGCAGAGACGCACGTACACAATTGCACTCAGTTCTGCTTAGCTAGTTATTAGTCTGGAATGATCCCGGTTAGGCTGGTCCACAAAAGTAAATCTTTGGTGATTTCTGGGGCAGTACTTTTACAGGCCAGATGTGCTATTTGTTGCCCAATTGAACTAGGGCACTGTGGTTCTGTTTGGTTTAAATAAACGTGGCATATAGTGTACCCAGTTTCTCAGTTGCCGTTGCTGTGCTTTGCTTAGTGCATGCAATTTTAGGAAAAAATGTGCACTTCACACGGTAGTGTAGCGATGCGTTTAAGGTGTGGTGGGATCTACGGGTGTCTCAAAAAACAAGCCACTTTCATTTTCAGCAATAGAAATGGATTAATAATACCGGTAGTGAGAAGTTTTTGTGGAGACACAGTGTATATAAGTTGCCGTATAGGCTATTGTGTGTATCGGACAGTGAGGTGCGTCACCGTGCGGTGCTTAAGGCGATTGAACGTGATTCTGCTGCTGCTGCTGATGTTGTCAATGGAAGTCCACGCAGTCTGCAGCCGGTCTATGACCACGTCATGGCTCAGTCTGCACCTACCCAGGCAGAGTTCATCTACAACTCACCTACTACAGCGAACCACCACGTCTACAGCTCACGCTCTCAACTCCACACTGATGTAAGATTACCATCAGTTAGTATATAAATAAAAATCTAACTAGAAAGTAGTCAGAGCCCGCAGACCTCCGCCAGTGCCATGTTGTTCGCCAGGTGGCAGCACCATATTCGGTTTGGCAGCGGTTTCCCTTATGCCCCATAGAAAGCAATGTTAACGAAAATTTCAAAGTGATCCAGAATCCAGGATTCCTTCCGGATCATCCCCAAAATTGAATCACTGGTAGTTTGTGCCATTCTCAACATACCCTCAAAATTTCAGAGAGATCTGTCCATAACTTTTTGAGTTATTTTGCTGACACACACACACAGACAAACAAACAAACAAAGTCTGGCAAAAACATAACCTCCTTGGCGGAGATAATTATACATTTTTTGATATGCGGTAATAATCCGTTTCCCTGACCGTAGCTGGAGATGTCGTCTGCACGACGTTATTTAACTCTGAGGATTTGTGTGTTATTGGAAAAAAGATATGGAAGAAGGTATTAGCCTACTTGCTTCAGGCACAGATGGTTCCACGAACTTTGTGGGAACAACAAGACTCTGCCTGTTGACCTCTGAAAACGAGCCTTGTCACGTGGACACTCGGGGTGACGTTACGGTCCTTCGATTACGCGTCAACGTCGACGATAATTGTAATCTACTAGTTTCAGAGGCACCCAGATTATGTAGGGCACCCGTTAAACATTTTTTCTTACCTCTCCAAGAACAACTTGGGATAATTTTAACCATTTTATTGCATTAAGTCGCTTTTTGAAACGCTGCATCCGTGCAGCAGTCTGAGTGACTGAATGATGTGGTTAATAACCCAGTACGTTGGTATTGTGCTGAACAGGCGACGTTGGACAGACTGCAGTCTGCTAACATTCACCAGTCTCTGACAGCCCTCCAGCAGGCGGTCTCACCCACCCCGGTCAACTGGTCACCTTCACACTATGGGCAGTTAGTCAGTCCATCGCAAGGTACGTGGCTTACAGTACTTACAGAGTCGGCGTTCTGTATCTGTTTTGGCAGTGTAACGTTTACGACGTTAGACTTGCCATTGCCAGGTCGTTGGTTCGACTCCCAAGTGGTTACTTGAGTGAATGAATGTCTGTGCACAAGTAAACCATTTCAGCATATAACCACACCAAGGTCAACTCAGCCTTTTATTCCTCCGGGTAGGTAAATCGAGTACGGCCTGTCTGGCTGGGTTATGGCGGGACAGGTTGACATGTGTCGGGTGGTAGGTGATTTCATATGTCAGGTGATGCTCCGTAACTCTGAGATGGGTTTTGGATGAAGAACTACCAATATAACACTGACTGTTTGGCTGCTACTACTACTACACGTCTTTTGCGGTTTTTTGGTCTTACCTTGTTACTGACGTCTTGAATTCTTGGTGAGCATTTTGCTGTACTTTTTTCTGCAATTAAGGTGGTTTTGTAGACAAATTATATGAAGCAAAAAGATTAAACATGGTGTGCAAACTACGAAAATGCAATAGTAACTGTGAATGTTTAGTGCAAAAAGCGTTATAGCTTAAGCTGATAATAACGATAACACTGCTATCTTCATGGCTATAGTCATTCTGATTCTTATACTAGTCATTTTGATTCTTTCTATGCGCCCTGATTCTTTATGCGCCCTGATTCTTTCTGAGACTTTGGCGCTTTACAAATCATTTGCTTACTTACTTACTTACTTACCATTTCTGTGGTACCGCCACTGCCTGCTTCAAATGTAAATAACCTAATTGCAACAAGTTTCTTGTAACGTAGCTTAGGTCAAGGAGGAAGAGAAAACGCAACACGTATTTGCCAAACGCCTATGTGTCCACTCACAATGGAAAGTGTGCATCTTTTCTTGCTTTTTTACTGAGCAGTTGAAAAATTAAAACATTATTGCGAATAATTTTGCATAATTTGTACAGCACAATAAATGTTGTTGATTTTTGCTGTGTTTCTGGGTCTGTCATGTGTCTGAATCGCGACGACTGTTTACCTGTGCTGGTCGCAGTTTGTCTAGCGTGTGTTTAACGCTGTATGCAGGGGTAACGTGCAACCAGCGACACTCGGTCGACGTGACGTCTTATGCTTTACAAGGTAGTGCTAGTAGCGGCGGTGGTGGTCAGACATTCGGCGTTGTCAATGGCGACTCTTCACAGCACGGCTCCGGCAGCACGACTCCACTGGCATTCGACTATGAGACCAGGTCTTACACGCAGCATCATTAGTATGCTCTGGTGTGGCTTGATGGTGTAACGGTAGCGTGTCGAACTTGTGATCCTGAGGTCCCCGGTTCGATTCTAGACCGGTGCACTGCCAGGTAGCGACTCTGGGCAAGTTGTTCACACGCATGTGCCTTTGTCACCAAGCAGTATAATTTGGTACCGATCAAAGAGCGGTGACGCTCTTTAGCTGGGAAGGTAACCACGGGTCTGGTGGAAAGTAATGGCAGCCTACCACCGGGTTTATGACCATATCACCTGCGGGCTGACTGCCTAGTGACTGGAATCAGCTCTGGCCCCTACGCTCGTTATTAGGTATGAGACATTTTTACCTTTACTAGTAGTATGCTATGTCTCACCATCTACCGTATACGTCAGCAAGAATTGCTTCAAGATAGTACAGATGTTTGTCACTCATGATTATGAGTGTAGTATATAGGCTACCGGTATATCAACAAGAAATTTGAGCTAATGCTCACGAGACACGTGAAAGCCTATAGCAGTTCTTGCTAAGTAGTTTAGCTGAAAATTGGAGTCTTCACGCTAAGTTAATATACAAGTACCAAATTCTCTATCTCGATCGCATAACGATAGTTCTGTGGCGCTACCTTAAGAATGATATAGACT
>Ga0209671_1002360_pt1 | contig 17188 bp, 12 predicted proteins | sample WorMetHERISLAND2_2_FD_187401 | JGI IMG/M metagenome (GOLD analysis project Ga0209671, IMG submission 187401) | Marine gutless worms symbiont microbial communities from Max Planck institute for Marine Microbiology, Germany - Olavius geniculatus... | ecosystem: Host-associated > Annelida >...
GAGATAGCTCAGATAGGGCCTAGGTTACTATTAATCACTAATAGGAAGTCGTACACTGGCTCTCCATTGGTGCCGAATTTAATAACCTTGGATGACCTTGAACGCCAAAATAAAAGGTTTTTTATGGATTTTTTTTGCGATTTCGGGCTGTGACACAGATTTCAAAAGCGAATTGCACCGAAATCAATCCAGATAATCATGGAGAAGCTGCATATTAAATTTTCAGCATTGAATGTAGATTTCGACGGTCCAAAGGCATCAAAGAGCGGTACCCCCGTAAAGTCATTATTTTACCATTGTTGGCCAGTCTTTTGTGAAAACGGTTGCAGATAGGCGTGGGCATGCTGCTTATCACAACAAGCACTAGTGACGTGTTTTTCAGTTGTATCAACATCGATGACTTTGAAAGATCCTGAACTTCCAAAATATGGAGTTTTTATTGATTTTTGCCATCTTCGGCTGCAGCGCACACTCCAAGAATGAACTGCGACGAAATGGCTGGATATAGACTGACAGTTTGCGAACAGGAACTGCTATAGACTTTCGCGCGTCTCGTGAGCATTAGCTCAAATTTCTAGTTCTATTTTCTCATCATCGTCATCATCGTTACATGCTCGTAGTGCGCAGATATACAGTTAAAACATGCCAAGGGGCAATGTAAAAGTCACAGAGAAAACAGTTAGCTAGAACAAGAAAAAATTTCAGCTAATGCTTGCGAAACGCGCGAGAGCTTATAGCAGTTCCTATTGCAATATAGTTTTTGTCTAGACCATCCATTTCGTCGCAATTCACACTTCTGCAGCCAAAAATTGCCAAAAATCACAGAAAAACCTATTTTGGGGGTTCAATGTCATTCAAAGTCATCGGTGTTAATACTACTAAAAAGCACATCATCAATGCTTGTAATGATAAGCAGCATGCATGTGCCTATCTGCAACCGTTTTCACGCTAGACAAGCCAATATCGGAAAAATAACCACTTTTTGGTTGGGTACCCTTTTTGACACCCGCGTGCGCGGGCTTTCTTGAACATAGGAGGTCGGGACTTGGACTGCTAAAATCTGCATTTAATGCTGAAAATTTCATCCGCACATGGTCTTGGTCTATCTCCAGCCATTTCGGCGCAATTTACTTTTAAAATGTGTGTTGCTGCCCAAAGTCACAAACAAATCACTAAAGCCCCCTATTTTGGAGGTTCGAGGTCATTTAAGGTCATCGATGTTGACATTTCTAAGAAGCTTGTCGCCAGTCCTCGTTATGATAAGCAGTATGTCTGTGCTTATCTGCAACCATTTTTTACACTAGATGAGCCAATATCGGTAAAAATAACGTCTGCTTAGAGGAGTGCCCCTCTTCCCACTCGCTCATGAGAATTTCCTTCACCCAGGGGCATAAAATTTTGTCACGAGATATTAGAGACTCTGGGCTATCATATGGTAAAAACTCGAAATCTCTATTTTACCTGGGCTTGAATCTGTAGCTGGTCGTGACAGACAGACAGAAGGACAAAATTATCATACGCGCTATAGCTATGCTCTCGCGCGTAAAAACTAGCCAAAAGCATTATGATGCAAATTGTCTAACAACATCTGGTCTTCGGAGTAATTCTTTTCTTCCTTTGGCGGTACCGAGATCTCATCTGACACAATAGGTGCAACCCTTGGACCCTACAAGTTTTTAAGTGTTTGATCGAATTTTTAGAACAAGTAACAAAGTTCTGTAAAGGCAAAGTGGCTGTTCGCCTCTGTTATCTAATCTCTTAATAGTTGTTGGTGTTGTAGTTCGACTATAAAATTTCTTTTTTCCCTTGGCGGTTCCGAGACCCCATCTGACAGCTAGGGCGGCGCCAGGTTCTGGACCCCTGAACCCTCCCGTCCGCCGCCGCTTCCGTCTGACACAATGTGTCCTTGGACCTCACACGTGTACCTGCAAACGACACGTGAATTCGTCGAACCGTTCAAGCAGGGCGAACGAATGTGACCGACAGTGACCGACAGACGACAGACAGACAGACGGACGACGCATGCTACGAAGAAAGGTGTATGAGTAGTCAGAATCGGTTGCGCTAGAGCGATTTCGCCTAAAAAATTGAACTGGACTCATCACTTAGTAAATAACACGACTGGCTCAGCGGAACATCGTTGTTCGTCACGCAAAGGCGAGCTAGGTTGCCAGACTGCTCTGACGTCACACATAATTATACCACATAATTATAGTGCACTATAAATTTTGCACATATACTCGTAATATTAAGCAATTTTCAGGGTTGGTAGAGATTGAAGAATGTAATCGATTGTTTGATTTTTACTGCTACAAAGATACTTTTGAATTTAATACTGACAAAATATGAGACATATATTCTTACTTGATGTAAGAGACGCAGAAATCAAAAGTTTGTTATATTTTGCTGTTTTATTATAACTCATAAGCCAGTAAATTTGCGGCGAAGTCATTCCATCGCGTCTAAAACCTACTGTTAGGACCTACATTTTTTGTTTACCGGTAGGCCTACGTAAAATATTAATGCCAATTTTGCGTCAATTTCCTTCGCTTTTGATTTTGGCCTAACGTGTACTTTGTAATCAGTGTTTGAATTGCCGAGGGGGGAGGTTGGGGGGGTTGATGCCCTAACTGTTTTCTCAACCCCCCTAACACACTGGGTCAGCTATATACTGTATACATACGATTTACATCACAATTTTGTTTGGTCTCCGACCGTCGAAAAGTTCAACCTTCAGCTAACTTTTCACAGTTCAAACACTGTTGGTAATGGATATTATACCAAATACAATATGAAGTATATTTTTATATTAAGTCAGTTAAAATCACAGCTTTTTATGCGCGTTCTTTCTATGCTAGTCAACTTGTTTTTTTGCGGCACGGAGGGCGTGTTCATTCGCCAGATGGCGCGTGAAATGATGGATGGCTTGACACGTATTATCACACAGAGACCGCGCGCTAAGCTGTCACGTCGTGTGTTTTGTGCGCGGCTGTCAACGCCTCCATCCGTGACGTCGAATTCATCATGAAACCTTGTCGCCGCCCGCCTCTCGTCTGTCCTAGGCTTCTAGGCTAGTTCTCTGGTCAATCAGATAATGACCCTAGTGACATCTTCACTCTATAGCCCATAGTCAAGCCACTGTGTGCACTGTGTGCACAACTGCAACGGGCGCACCGCATCACGCTCAAGATTCAATATTTTTTTTAGAAAAACAGCCTCTGCGTTCTATTTTTTCCTAGGCTGCCGACTCTATATTATTTCAATTTTATGTGCTACTTATGAATTTTTACTGTTTAGAGGGGAAGTGTCTTTTGCGCTTATCGTGATAGGCGGCAAATGTTGGGCTAAGTAGGCCTAGGTTTAGAACAAATATTTTTTCAGCAAGTTTGCAAGTTTTGGGGACATTGTGAAATGAAATTTTCTGCCAGATTTGCGAATAAAATCGGACATCAACGTCTAATATTTGATTTTTGTTTTAGTAAAAGAGTACAAATGGGGAACATATTTAATCATATTAAGCTCATCAGGAACATTAAATTTACTAATTTATCGCAAATTTATTAACGTTCCATGCAATCTTAGCTCCCGCGTCATTTTTTTGGTTCATTATGCTTTACATAAATCAGTTTGAACTCACGTTATGCTGTGCACAAAATTTGATGGATCTGCTTAATTTACCCCTACTTTTTCTACCACGTTTGGCCCAAGTCTGTGATATCGATTATTTATTGAAGAAGAGTACAATGCCTCAGCACTTAGACTCTGTTTTCCTGGGATAACCCATCATTCACAGCTGTCGTTAAGCTTGTATTTTTAGCACCGCAAGAAAAGATAATTAATGTCATTAATCACAAGTAATTAATTCAAAGGCTTGAGCGGATTCTATTTCGGGACACGGCAGAAGGTGACCTCCATGCTAAAGACTAGGCCTATTATTGGATCGCATCACACAATGAATGGCTTGGCTGGCAATTCGCTCATTAGTTTTTACAGAAATGTTTGTAGATATGGGATGGCTATACTATATACCAACGCCTGTAATACAGTAATAATGCTAATTATGACTATAATTATTATCGTTGTTGTTTTGTTTATGCCGGTATAGTTACGCAGTCTTCCAATGAGGTTAAAACGAAAGTTAACAAAAACGTGTTACATTTTGACCAATAATGTACTCCTCGAGCATTGCCGACTGCTTGGAAAATTTTATAGCCTAGAACAGTGTTTTTCAACCTTTTTGTTGCCGCGGAACCCTGAACAAGCGTAGAGGTCACTCACAGAACCCCATGCATTGATCCAAGCGTCCAACGACGTACGCAAGGTAGAAGCTACAGGGTGTCTACGGACTCATTTTCCTAGCAGAGCAAAGCCTTTGTGAGGATGACAAAGCAAGCAAAGATGACCAATATTAAATTTGATTACATTAACAGGTAGCAGTACGTTATTGTAGTTAACGTAACACCACTGGCGAAGCGGTCGTTCACGGCCGCTTAGCCACAGCCATACCAACTGAAAAAATTTATCATGTGGACGTCCTCGTTAAAGATAGGCCTACGTGTCTTTTTAATTTTCCTTAGCATAGTGTTTAAAGAATTGAATTTATTACGTAAATGGTCAAACGATTTCGTAACCATAGGCCTAACCCTAATCAATGTTTTTTCTCTTCTTTATCTTTATTTGCGATAATACACTTGTCCTCAGAGTTGAATAGCCTAATGTTGTGCATAGAAAGCCTACGCTTCAAAAAATGCAAATACACCAAGACTACTAACAGCAAAAATGATCTAACAGAGTTGGTCTATGCAAAAATGAATGCGTAGAAACGCAATTTTGAACAAAATATTTCATGATGAGTATTTCTGCGACATTGTTTGGTGAGATTTCGCACACTAGCTTATTTTTTTACTGGCCAGCTGCGGAACCCTTGGCAGATGCTCGCGGAACCCTGGGGTTCCGCGGAACCCCGGTTGAAAAACACTGCTTTATGCTATAGCAGCTGCAGAATGACACACAAATGTAACAAACAAATTTTTTTAAATACGTGAAATACTGACCACATAGCAGAAATATGCCAAAATGTTTATAGTTTCATTAATCATTTTCCCAGTTTCCCTGACTTCTTCAATTTTCCCTGACTTTTCCCTGACCACTCTGGAATTCCCCGACTTTTCCAAGTTTTCCAGGTGAGTGTCACCCTGCTTTTAGTGGCCAGCACACAACAAGGCCAATTGAAGAACTCGTATCAATTGATCAAAATGCCTGCAGAGTTTTCCAGAGAAGGAGAAGACTGTGGCAATGACACACCCACTCCACACATCACAAATGAGACAAAATCCAAACTCTCAACAATAAGATTGAACATGTAAGACTTGAGTAAATACAGATGAAAAACTGTACCAATTTCAGACCATGACTAACGTCACTAATTGTTCAACACACACAGGTAGCAGCAACGTGGTTTTAGTAGAATACATGGACTTGCTTTTTTATCAGCTTAGCCACAAAGGCATTGCTAAAATGTCATTTTAAAATTTGCCGATCAACTGCAAAGGTACACTGCAAAGTGTCAGCTATCACCCTACATCCTAGTGGTAAACAATCATGCAAAAGATCAAGAAGGCACAACAGCTTATCAGAAGTCATTACACAACTACTGCTTCTACTGCAGGAGAAAGGTACGTGACAAGATCAGTATGCAGTATCGAAGATAACTCCAAAAAATATAAGAACAGATTTTGACCAAATTTTGTGGATTGGTTTGAAGAAGAAAGAAGAAAACGGTTGGATTATGGTACAAATCCAAAGTCTCTCATGGACTCTGCATCATCACGGACTCTAGCGGAATTAGTAGAAGCACAAACAATAATAATACATGGATAATTTCAAAAGTGCCGTAACATGGCAAATCAATCACAACCACCAAACCAGCCAACAAACAACCAAACGAACATCTGCAAACTGCAAAGGCAATAAGAGTATATTAGCAGCTGCCACTTGCATATAGTACACTAATTAACAGAAACAACAGACCATGAACAAGAGCAAAATGGCAAAAAACATTGTATCTAAAGTTTTCTCGCAGAACATCCAAACTACGAAGTTGATCAAATGCTGTTTACATATTTGTCTGATTACAAACTTGAAATAATATAGCCAGCAAATGCATATATTATTTACTAACAAACTGTAAAGCAGCGTGAAAACACCAACTTAAATCTGACAAAAATGGTTCACATAAAAAGTTATTTTGCGACTTTCTCTAAACTACAGTGACAACAAATAGGACGTTTTGCTATTCTGCTGTCGGTAAGATGAAGTAAGTAAGTAAAATACAGTAAGCCTCACCTCATTCACAAGGACTGTGTCGCCCAAAAATAGAGCGTACTTTTTCCCCTCGGAAGTCTTTGAGTCGGGATTGTCCAAGTCGGAAAAACCGATGTTGATGTTAAATACCATTCCCTGTTGAGCAGTCAAGTCTGACTTGCTGGAGATCAGTAACGAGCCTTCGCGAAACTCAATTCCCATAGCAAACCTGAATGTAGATAATATACACTCATCAATAATATCCAGCCACAGCAAATATTCAGCAGACATATGAGAGCTTAAATTATTCCATGACCTACCAATAGTTCATCCATCCCATCCTCTCGCCACAATGTCTGCAGTGTTATAGCCACTCGTAATCTCACTCCAGTCAATAGTGACAAGTGAAATATATCTTGCATACGTTTATCACACGTACGTTCCACGCAAAAGACACCGTCATGAAACAAGACGCTAGATGATTAGAGACTGATATCACATATGTACGAGTATTAGCCATTTACTTATCAAAAATTGGCAGGGTATTATTTTAAAATTTATTTTTTTTTGTATTTTAGCAAGTAAATGTATGCCAGTTCTGCACGTTGTTCATCTTGAAGCTCCAGTGAATTTATCAGCTAACCAAGATTTTTATTTTCTAGGACTTTCCTGGAGGCGTGGGAACCCTATGTAAGCTATATAATTATTTGATCAGTGAACAGTCACACCCACTTGTAGCCAACCACTGTGCTCTATGGTGGTGGTCTACTGGCTCAGCAGCATGTGAGACAGACCAACGGCACCTGTGCTGCATGATGTAATTTGACACCACATTGCTACTGCCACTACCACGGCTCTGTAGTGAGGATCAAACATGGCTGTCTCTTATTCCTGGTATAGCACGGCCATAAGCTGAGAGGATGGACAGAGAGTGAAAGGACACTGCACCCTTAAATGGTGGGCTGAGTGCAGGTGCTGGCAAAGCAGACCAAACAGATTTTAATGCTTAGTTAACACCATTGGGCTAGCACGGTTAGCACAACACACTTCACTTCTTATGTCTAGCTGTAGCAGGAAATGTGGCAGGAAGCCGATATTGGTATTGGCATTGGGCACTGGTATCGGCAGGACCCAATAGTATTGGGACTTTTTTGGTATCGTTCTAACCCTAAAGTCTATTGAAAGAGACAAGTACATACCCAGCACTCTTGGTCATCTTGTCCAGTAACTCTGGTTTTGCCTCTTTCACTGTAGTTGCAGCCGCTTCATAAACCTCACTCAACTTAACTCCTACACAGTGGACACACTTCTACCAGAACAACTACTACTATCACTACTGCTGCTGCTCCTGTAATAAGTAAGGCCCACAGTTTTCCGTGGGCAGCGGAATTTTGTGCCAAGCCGTGGAATTTGCCCTTTTCTGCAGAATTTTGATACTGCCACAGAATTTTGCAAAATTTTACAAAAGTTAAGAAATGACCAATGATTAGTACGATCGTCGACTTCAAACTAACTATATCATGGAGAAAAATCAAACTAAACTGCCTAAAACTGCATCCCTACTAATAATTACCATCGCATACGGCACAATCGTAAATTAACACAATGCGACTAATTGACAAATTGCGCCTTTGAAAAGAAAAAATCGATAATCTCCTTTGTATGTTGCTAGCATAACTGAGTGCCATGCCAGCATACAAAAATTGTTTTTAAAACAGAATAAAGCTTAGTTCATGCACAAACGGAAGGCCGCGGTAAGCAGCGGAATTTGGACAATTCTGCCATGGTGAGCCGCGGAATTTTGCAAACTGGCCCGCAGAATTTGGCAAAATTTACTGAGGAAAACTGTGGACCCTAGTAATAAGTTCACGGCTAAGCAGAACGAACAGACAGACACACTGATGGAAAGGACAGACATACGTATAACAAACAGAGAGATAAATATGCGATGCTGAAGTCTGTTGACAGCAGACAGGCAAACACATATGTAGACAGGCTCGCAGGTGATGTGTCTCGTGATGCTGCAAGTTGTTTATAGCACAAGACATGCTGTGTAGACAGATGGACACAGCCACAAGCAATGCCTGACAATAAGGGTTGCATATAGCTTGCAGTGTTGTGAACTTGTGAGCAAACAAAACCAACACAGAAACAGACAAACAGATATCCAAACATACCATGCTGAAGTTTGTTGAGAATTTCCTCCTCTACTCGTAGCAGCACATCATAGTTAGCCTGCATCTCCGCACTGGGTTCAACCATCATGGTGCGCACAACGTTTGAACAGTACGACTTGTACCGCGTGCCCAGCATACACACGATGGATCCAAAATGCAGCTGATTGTTGTCGCTGCAATCAAACACCAAAACATACACCCACTGTAGCACCAAAATGAAGCCAAAGTGACACATGTATCATGACTGAAAAGCAGACGTTGTAGTTTTCCCCATATACATAGGAGGCACCAAAATGCAGCTGATTGTTGTCACTGTCATTGAAGTAAACATACATGTTGGTCAATAAATCTTACAGGTATTTAGTTTGTCTCTGGTCTATGTATCAACAGCTGCTGTTGCTGCTACTGCTACTTGTTGGCTCAGTGGTTAGGGCATAAAATTAAAGGCTGAATGAAGCCTAGTGGTTGGTTTTGACTACACTGTGTCCGGCAAACAAGAAACCTGAGCTAATGCTCATGAGACATGCGAGAGCTCATCGCAGTTCCTGTTCGCAGCTAATATCGATTTATATCTACCCATTTCATCGCACTTCACTCTTCTGCAGCCAAAAATTTCATGTATATTGCTCGTAACTTGAGTAAATTATGATAAAAACAAAAAGGGGTCCTTTTTTATGAAACACCGTGTATATACAATAACAAGCGAGCTATGGATGATAAACTAAATCCAAGATGGCGGCCGCCGCCATCTTGAATTTATTACCACTGCCAATTTTGGTCATATCACTTATTTCTTGTAGTAGCCGGCTACAATACTGCAAAATTTTATTAATCTAACTCAAACGGCAGCTTGGATTATTATTTTGTAATGCCGGACCACCCATGAAGCCCGTTTGCAGTCCTAAACTTGCCCTTCAAATTTTGCGTTGATTGAGTTTGTATTTTTTGAGATATCGTGATTTGAAAATTTTGCAAATATGGCTTAAAATGTTTATTCAGGCCCCCAAAATCATGTTTTTGGGGAGTTCTGAAAAGGTACAAAAGGTATAACTTTACACAGAAACACGCATTTTGAGCCCTCATTGGTCATGATCAGTCCTACGATGTGACCTGGACGTGAAGCAAAGAATACAAAAAATATATAGAAATAATCTTCCGTTATCTTCCAGACAGTCATCATTCTCACAATGCTGTCTATTGGACGACAGGAGAGAGGGAAAGTCTCACGTGAGAAGTGCTATAGCAAGTACCTTACTTTTTAGCTTACTACCACTACCACATACCTGATAACACTGAACTTGAGAGCGTAATGTCCACCACTCTGTATAATCGGTGGGTAGCACATGTCAAGCTGGTTCAAATCCACTCCGGTGACATATTTCTTGTTGCGAGAAGCTTCTTCCACCTGATCGGCCAATCGTGAATGTTTCACTCTCTGTGTTAACAGTCATCGACAATTACAGATTATTATCAACAACTATAAAATCAACAGGATGACTAACCGATTACTCTCCAAACACTATGGAATTCCCTGACATTTCCCTGATGATTCGTGACACTCCTGACCATATTAGCTAGTACTCCACTAACCCTAGTACTAACTGAAATACAACACAAATATAAATATTAAAACCTAGAACACAAGTAAGCAAAATTTGTTAATAAACAGCACAAAACAATTGCCACAGAGTACTGAGTAATAATATTTACCTGTACCGTTGCTATAGCATAGCAAGGGTCAGATTATAAAATCACTTGCGTCTGTCTGTCATTCTGTCTGTAAACACTCCTACGGCTGCAATTTTGATTTGATGAAATTTTGCACAGTGATTCGGGGCCCGAAAAGTAAGATTGAGTTTGTTTGGGATAAAAATCTGATAACTCCTTCCCCTATTTTACCGCAATTTTTTAAAAATTCGCATTACGGCCTATGGAGACTTCAAAGCGGTACAACAGGGTCCCCGCAAAAGATAATTGTGCGCTGTTTGCACCTACCTCCCTATTTTCAGGTCTGGGCTATCCGATGTCGTTAAAATTTCTCCCCTGCCAACCCCTGTTGCCATGGCAGCCATGGCAACGAATTTTATAAACATGTCATGGGTTACGAACATTTTTAATTTTTAAATTTTCATAGTTTATGTATTTCCATTATTTATGTATGCGACCTTGCTAAGTGCTAAATAATGAAGATGATTACAACGAGCAATGCGGAAAAAATTAATCACAGACAACAGAAATAAACCTTGTCCTTGTCTATGAGATCCATGAGCTGTTCCTTGAGGAATTTACTGAACAAATCCATTGTAGCTTGACAAGCCTTCTTCATTGTAATGAGTTCAGCATCGTCCTTGGCTGCCATCACGTACGCCATAGGTGCACTCACGTCAACCTAATGTTAACAACATTCAGCACACTGCACACATCACTAACATAATCACCATCCACTGCCCAGCACAAGGACTGTTTCAGCACACTCAAAAGATGATCCATCATCCTTGGTTTCCACATGATGAGCCTACATCAGGTGACTGGTCACTAGGCTGAAGAGGCACTAGTCCAAAATCTACAATATTATATTTGAGAGTTACCAGCGGCAATAACTCCCAAACGACACGACGTACAGCAACAGAATGGAGCACGCGGACCCATGTCGTGCTTGGCAGGGACATGGGTTAAGTCAGACGTTGCTGAGGGCTCATCCATTTGAGAATGTTTGACTTTTGTCCAAAATTTTGCTGCAGAGCAGCAAGCACTTGTTGCGGCAGGCCTACTAGCGGGCCTGCCCTGTTGCCTGCCAGAAGCGTGTTGACTGTGGACACAGATTCACAGCTAATCTTGCGGACGTAGAAATAAGGCCACAGACTAAGGTTAGGCCCCAAGGGACTAAAATCATGTCAACAGGAAGTGTAAAGACCTGTCGGTTTGTTGGCCATAACTCGGTCCATCATAGCAGGAGAGTGAAGCCACTATAGTAGAATAGCCAAATATGCAAATTATTCTTATACCTAACCCTAGGCGCGTCTGGTAACTTAGCCGCTGTGAGTGATACGTTCAGAAGGCCGGACGTCGGCCTAAACTGTAACGTAGCATAAAATTTTTACGCTACAATGTGCTCGTAGTGGCTTGCTGTAGCCGAGTGTCGAGCAACTTAGCAGCTGCCAGCCGCTCGCAGTCGCTAAGTTGCCAGATGTGCCTCCTATCTCTAACCCTTGCACAATTCGAACTAGCACCCCTTCGGACTAGAAAACTGTTCCCCACATCAACCTACAGCTAACAGCGTCCTCCACTGTTTCAATGAAATGCCTATCAGTAACACAAACCCTATGCACTGTTCATCACTAAAACTCCTCTGACATACTCAAAAAGTGATTCAGCAACAAACAAGTAGCAACTACAGCACTTTTCGACCGTTTTCCATTAGCAAGACAAATCAGAAAGCACTGTAGTAAAGTGTCCAATAATTGCCGGGAATGTTTCAAACAGGAGTTTTCTGATAAGATCTGTGAAGATACAAACCTTTTCAAACTCAGCTTTGCCGACGGCCGATCTCCATGCTTCCATAAACTCGCCGTGAAATTTATCCCGTGTGAATTCCCCCAGAACTTTCCCCTGAGAACAGACAAAGACAAACTGCTCTGTTTGTACTGCCATCAATTTTTGAAATGCAGTTAGTAAACACAATACAACAACTACACTAGTAAAAAGCTTCAGAGTTTTGAATCCACAATCTTGTGGAAATGGTTCACATAAATATTTCATGAAAACTAATGCAAAACTACTTGCATGTTGCTCTTTATGATCAATGATTTAAACAAATATTGAACAAAAACTAATGCAAGTACGCTTGTGAGTTGCTCTTAGTAATCAAACATGAGTAATTTTTTGCAAAACCAGAAAATAAAAATTACACAGCTAAAGAAAATATTGTAAAGCAATAAAAAAGGAAAGAAAAGACATGAACAAACAATGTGTGCTAAATGCTGATAATGTCAAAGATCTAGAAATTAGAATAAAGAGTGAAAAACAAAATGGCAAACCAACACACAAAAGACCACTTTGTACCACAACAATGTAACGCAGCCTTTATCCTTCTTAAATAGGTAAATCAACTAAAATGCCAGCCTGTCTGCCTAGGGTTGCAGCGAACCTATGTTAAATGGCAGGTAGCAATGCGTAATCTCATATGGCAAATGCAACTCCAAGACTTGGAGATGGGCCACTTACCACTAAGAACTACAGACATTAAACCAGGGGTCTCAAACTCATTCAAGGATTCGGGCCACAATGCAAAGTATAACTTAGTCGGTGGGCCGTATTGTTTTTAGAGACAACAAAATGCCGTAAATGCAGTGATTAATAATATGTTGGGCGCTATTGCTTGACTTCACTGACCACCTGAAGAGATGAGAAATGGGCAAAGTTGCCAGCTGCAAGCTTTTCTGCCCACACATTGAAGGACATAATTTACGTAGTTGTACATCATAGTAATCATCTGCTGTGGACTCTGGAGCTGCAAGTTTAGCGTATTCATAATATCTATCAAAAAAGCCAGATCAGACAGAAATGTCGAATCACAAAGTTGAAGCATGTCCTTGTCGTTCACAGCCATGAATAATGCTATTAATCATAAGTCAAAAAAATAGTAGTTCTGTTGGGTTACTAGAAAGTAAAATAAATAAAATGATTTATTTTTATCCCAAATTGTTAAAATTTCAGATAATGTGTTGCGGGCCAAAAATAACGCATTCTCGGGCTGTATGCAGCCAGTGGCCCGCGAGTTTGAGATCCATGCATTAGACAAACCCTTTGTTTTAACAGTAACTGACTATACCAAAAAATGTGCTGTCGAAAGTAAGCTACAATAGAAAAAAAACACCATCATACATTGCCAGACTTGCGAATGGCACTGATAACTTTACTGAAGTTGCCATGATCTTTATCATGCTGCACTCGCAAAAGCACAGCAATGAATCAGAAATCTCAAACCTCTAAAAAGCACAGTCACTTTCTGACTTTAATAACTCAGTTAAACAAAAAAGCGAAAAAAAGCCTTTTATGAAATACAGTGCAGATATACTACCTATAGAGACACATATCAAATTGTACGTAAATCAAGTACCGGCCTGTCTGGCTGGGGTTAAGGCAGACCTGTGTTCACCTGTGTTGGGTAGCAGGTAACACTGTGTAATCCCATATGGCAGGTGATGCTCCATAGCTCTGGAATGGGCTTTCATTAAGAGCTATAACACCACCTTTAACCTTTAACAACATCCAGGAACAGTTCCAGTAACTAATCGCTGGCTTTCAAAACACAAATATGTAAAGCATTTAACATGGCACCCATAACAAGTACTACCCTTATCAACTAGAAGCTCATATGCATAAGCAGGCCCAAAACAATTGGACAAAGAGGCAGTTTTACTGTACAAAGCACAAAACCGGCAAAAAACATGAATAAAAAATATGAATAAAGATAGCAAATGCTGAATACAGTTGATTCAAAAGTTGACGGCTTTGTCACTAACAAGCAATTTAAATGGTGTGCCAATCTTAGTGTGAACTGGAAATGTTAACTGATCAATCACATGCCACTGGTGTCTGATTATTTAACCAAACAAGAAAAACCCAGCTAATGCAAAGCGAACGCATGACAGCGATGCATGTGTGAAGGCCCAGTGCAAACGAAATCTAAGCTCACAACGATGTTTCGTTTAGACGCGACGGCGGATGATGCCTAGTGCCATATCCAGTGCAGGAATTCCAATATTGGCTAAAAATCACAAATTTTTCCAACCCCCCTCTCATTTAGCACCCTCGTTCAAGGTGACCCCTTTCGAATTTATGGGAAAGCTTTACGCTTCCTGAAACAAGTCTTCCAGGCAGCTGATGGTGAAGATTTAGTGATTCTAGCTTACACCGGTTTCTAACCACCCATGTGACAGAAAGACAAACAGACAGACAGAACCAAATGCCATCACCATGTGGATCACCTCATAGCCAAATAACCACATCTATCAATGACATTATCACACTGCATTAGCATATCATTGTCAGTATCATCTTTTTATCACAATAAAGGGGAATGCTAAAAAACTGAACCCTCTTGGTTTAGTGGCCAAATTTTCAGCTGGACACACTACATAAAAGCCAAAGAAGTAAAGCACCCTATAGCTACAAATGTACCAAAAACAACTGTCATCAACCTTGTCTCTGACAAGAAGCTCAAATGAAGGAAGGTCTTCAGAGTCAGGGTCATCAGCAGCAGCTGACTCAGCCTGACGGATGAAGTCTATCTTCTTCTTACTGGCCAGTACCACGACTGTATCCTTGCAGAATGCTATAACTGTGTCGGTCAGCTCATAGCCAAACAGCCACGTCTGTTAACAACAACAACATAAGCATAACATTAGAACATCATTAGAATCATCATTTATCGCATTATTATATCATTATGCATTGCTCACATCTGGCAAGTATGACAAGTGAATCCTTGCCAAATGCCATCACTTCATTTACCTGAAGAGACGTGGACTTTGAGTAGATGACATCCTCATCTTGTCCAGCGGCTGCGGCAAATGCATCCACTTTGGCCAGAACCCCGTCCGTCTTAAACACATACAAAATAACAACATTACAGCATTTTGAGTGAAGGCGTTTTTGACGCACACATCACTAACACCTAACAATTATCAACAAGCAAAAGAATGCTATTTTAAATTTTCTGTAACCCAGAAATCACAGGGTTTGGAATGCTGCAAATCCTGAAATTTGGGACTGGTGAAAATGGCCGTCCCGATTCATGATCCTAGGATTCCATTCTCAAATGTCATGAGTTCCGTCCATGGTGAACAGAAAATAATGGTAGCACTAAATACTGAAAACTACCAAAAACTATTGAAAAACAACCAAAAAGTTTCTTCAGTTTTCAGTATTTAGTGCTACCCGAAAATAATGACAGATTTGCTTACACAACACTTCAAGTCTTCCATCGGGTCATAGAAAAGAGTGCGAACAGTGCACACAGCTCATTACTATGGGCCATCCCCATTGTGTGCCGCTGTCCCCAACTGGCCGCCAGCGCTGCTTACGACAATGGCGCACAATGGCTGCAGGCGGGCAGCGTGCTTTGATCTGATCCATAGAGGCAGCGACCGTTAATCGACGTTGACATTTGCCGTTCACGCGACAGGGGCGAGCAGAATGCGCGCAGCAGGAAATTGTTGTTGTCAGTGGCATAATGCTGTGATGCTTAAGGTCACTAAGGTGTACTAAGCAGCTCTGTTACTGCACTTTTTACCAGCAATAGGGCTAGCTTTTAGTCATGTTAGCCTACTTATATGTTTTATGCCTTCATGCTGTTTATGTTTCGTATAACTTTACCTTAGTATTTGCTCCAGTTATTTTTTTTTATTTCTTTACTGCATTGTGTACCGCCAATGCGAAAATATTATGTGGCATTGCGGCTGTTTAACACAGTAGCATCTATTGTGGCTGCTAGTATTATATGCCAAATTTTATCCATGCTAACAGTCATTCTCTGTTTAGCTTTTAGTCACGTAGGCCTAGTTTTGTTCTTAATTAGTTTCATGGGGACTGACTGCATACGAACTGTGCATGCACACAGTAAATATAATCGTTGATGTCATACTAGGCGTATTGCTGGCACACCAGGCACAGTGGCACGCATCAAATTGTTTTCAGTTTAGCTTTCGGCTGGGTAAACCCGAGTTAGGCCTAGTTAGTGGTGGTGCTGAAAGCATTGCTGGTTAGTGGACAAACACATAGTTAGAGAAATAGCATTTTACAAATTTTAAGTATTTAAAAATTTACAACTTTTACGCGTGAGAGCTAGCATAGCTAAAGCACATATTAGCTACGGTTATCCTGTCTATCCGTCTGTCATGACCCGGCACCAGGTGAGAGAGATTTCGGGTTTTCACCATATGATAGCCTATTGTCTCTAGTATTTCGTGACAAAACTTCATCCCGCTGGGTAAAGGGGATCCCCTCGAATGAGGGGGTGAAAGAGAAGCACCCCTTAAAAAGCATTATTTTACCGCTATAGACTTGTCTAATGTGAAAAAGATTGCAGATCGGCACAGACATGCTGCTTATCATAGCAAGCACTGGCACAAACTTCTTAGAAATGTCAACATTGATGACCTTGAACCCCCAATATAGCGGGTTTTAGTGAATTTTTCACGACTTCAGGCTGTGACACACATTTCAAGAGTGAATTGTGCCAAAATGGCTAAAGATAGACCAAAACAACCTGTGTACGACATTTTCAGCACTGAATGTAGATTTTAGCAGTCCAAGTCTGAACCCTCTACGTTCAAGGAGGGTTGCGCAAGCGGGTATCAAAGAGGGGTACCCTTCTAAAAATTGGTTATTTATCCACTGTTGGCTTGTCTAGCATGAAAATAGTTGCAGATATGCACAGACATGCTGCTTATCATAACAAGCACTAGCAAAGAGCTTCTTAGAAATGTCAACATCGATGACCTTAAATGACATGAACACTAAAAATACTGGTTTTAGTGATTTTTTGGCGATTTTTAGCTGCAAAAGAGTGAATTGCGACGAAATGGATAGTTTTCTTGGAAGAAGTTACTAATTACGTAGATTCTGGGTATCCTGTGGATGTTATTTATTTAGACTTTCAAAAAGCTTTTGATAAGGTGCCACATAAGCGATTACTACATAAG
>Ga0209671_1002364_pt1 | contig 17184 bp, 7 predicted proteins | sample WorMetHERISLAND2_2_FD_187401 | JGI IMG/M metagenome (GOLD analysis project Ga0209671, IMG submission 187401) | Marine gutless worms symbiont microbial communities from Max Planck institute for Marine Microbiology, Germany - Olavius geniculatus... | ecosystem: Host-associated > Annelida >...
AACATCGGCCGGTGTCTCCCCGGTCATCGGACTCGTCAACCGGTCGCCGGCTGAAATTTTGCTGTTGCACATTTAGACACAGCGTCTGATCGTTTTCGCTGGCTTTATCGCCAATTTTCGTCAATGATTTTTTTTTGAAAATTTTAACTCGCTGTAAATTTGTGATGCCGAAAGTAACAAGTAATTAGAGCAAAGCTCATGAGACGTGCGACAGCCTATAGCAATTCCTGTTCGCAGGTTGTTCTGGTCTTTCTCCATCCATTTCGTTGAAATTTACTCTTTGAGTGTGCGCTGCAGCGGAAAATAGCAAAAAATACTAAAACCTCCTATTGTTGGTGGTTTAAGGTCGTTCAAAATCATCAGTGTTAAACCACTTAAAAGCTTGTTGACAGTTATTGTTACGGTAAGCAGCAAGTCTAGCCTATGTTTATCTGCAAGTGTTAGACGAGCCAACAACGGTAAAATAACGACTTTTAGGGGTACCCCTATTTGACGCCCGCGTGCGGAGACTTCCTTGAATCTAGAAGGTCGGGACTTCGACCGCTAAAGTCTACGTTTTATGCTGAAAATTACACATGCATGTTGTCTTAGTCTATCGCTAGCTATTTCAGCACAAATTATTCTTGAAATGTGTTTTGCAGCCTAAAATCGCAAAAAAATCACTAAAAACCCTTATTTTAAGGGTTCAAGGTAGTTCAAGGTCGTTGATTTTGATGTCAATCTCAAGGGCGTATGAGGCTTTCTATTAGTGATTATTAGTATTTAGTAACCTAAGCCTTATCTCGCACCGTTTCTGAGATAGGGCGACTTATTGGCTTGAAATCGCCAATTTTTGTACCCCTCTCATTTAGCGCCCTCGATCAGGGTGACGCCTTTCGAATTTCGAGGAAAGCTTGACGGATCCTAAAACTAGTCTTCGTGGCAAACCACGGTAAAGATTTCATGATCCAAGCTTGCACCGTTTTGATACAATCGCAGAGTGTGACAGACAGACAGACACACAGACGGATGCCTTGGCCATGGCCAAGACGCGCGAAGCATTACATGCCGTCGCGCGTAAAAAGTGAACATAAGCAGAAGCTGATGAATGTTGAGTGCAATCCAAAAAGGAGAAGAAGAGGTCGACGTGGACCCCGTGGAAGACGATGAAACGGAAGAGATATTTCCATCTTGTCAGTCCCAACAGAAAACGTGAAAAAGAAAATCGCAGCATTTTTGAAGACTGTACGCCGACGGAGTGCATTTATTTGCCTTTTTTGCTTTGATATCAAAGTGGGCACTTTCCGGTAGCAAATGAAACCCAGGTGAGATAGAGATTCCGGGTTTCTATTTGTGATAGCCTGTAGTGTCTAGTTTCTTGTGATCAAATTTCGTGTTACTGCATGGTAAGGAGATTCTCTGGAACGAAAGCGTCCCACTTAGGACATTGTTATTTTACCGCTGTTAGCTCGCCTGGGGTGAGAAGAACGGTTGCAGTTGGTAGAAATCTAACAAAATTCTGACAAATGCAATTTTGCACATTTTTGAGACACAGACACGGTTTATACGGTCGTACGTGCATCGCACGCTAAGAACTGCAAGAATGAAATACGACGGAAAAAAGAAACTAAAACAACGTAAAAACACTATGAGGTATAATTTAAACTGCAACTGTGGGAAAATTGTGTAGTTGGTTTAATCTGACAAAGTCTAAATCTGGACCTACGAATATGCTCGGTCGGTCGATTGTTGATGGGCCCGAGGCGGACACACAGTGCCTGCAGCCGCCAACTACGGTCACACGACTGTCGCACTCGGAGTACCGTGACTTATCAGCTGGCGCGCATAAATAATTGACAGCATGCAGCACTGTTCTGAACGTACGGCCGAACGAACGTCAATTATGCACTTGACCGATGCGCCAGGAAACGGCGAGTTTGTGGGCGCGCCGGTCACGGCCAGCGGACGACGGACAGACGACGGATGTGACTTTGACAGCCAGCCGGTTATGATGATGATGACGGCAATTTACGTACGACTTCCAGTGCCCAGGACGGCGACCTCACCGTACTGTCGCCGGGCGAGCGGGCGGGCGGCCAGCTAGCCAAGCTAAACGTTGACAGATTACCGCTTGCAGTATAGAACCGACCCAAGTATGGTCACTTCTAACTGTTTCAAAACTAACACAAGTGATTGCCTGAACAGAATCGTCCCTGACGTAACCCATGACTGTTTCTTCGTCGTATTTTCTATACTTCCGGCTCGTTTCTCATATAGTTTCGTGACGTGTCTTGGTGGCTCAGTGGTTAGGACGTTGGATTCGTGGTCGAAAAGGTCGCCGATACCGCTGCCAAGTAACAACTCTGCACAAGTAGTCCTTTATTGTTCGCACCCATGTGCCTCCGTCACCTGACAGCACAAGATCTAAAAATGTAAAGTCTAAAAATCTATTTGATATAGCGCCAGCTATTGTCACGATGTCAATGTGAATAAGATGCGTTGTGTTGTTGGCGCTGACCTGTCTTAGATGCAGTTGGTAGCGTTTAAAAGGCTCGGCAACCGTAGATCTGACGTCGCGCTGGTTATGTACTTAGTGATCTATTTACCTTTATCCACCTACGAGGCTACGGACTCTATGGCCAAAGACAGGGAGATGAGCACCCCGTCTACGCTCGGTGTGGGTAACGGCACACTTTCCTTTACCTTTGCCTACTGTGCAAGTGCTTCGTGTGTGGGCGTGTTTACATGCAGCGACGGCAGCGGTGAATGCAGACGCGTCGGACTCGGAGGAAGATGATGTGATCGGCGGCGAGTTCTGCCTGTCAGAGACGTTCAACGCCAGTTGTCGACGCTCCTCCTCCTCCTCCTCCTCGCCTGGCCAGCTGATTGTGATGACGTCGGCCGAGTACGGGCGCATGCGCAGTGGCAGGTGCGTTGAGATGAAGTACGGACAGCCGTGCAGTGAGGACGTACTCCGGCACTTGGACGCCCACTGCTCCGGTCGCCCGGCCTGCAGCTTTCCCGTGACGAGTCTGCTGCAGGCCGATGTCAGACCCTGCGATGACGAGCTCAAGTCATACCTGTACGCCGCCTACCGCTGCGTCACAGGTATGGATGTATAGACAGGAGGAGACAGCTGCTGCCCCAGCCTGTGAAGTGTGAAGATCACACTTCACAGTGTCTCAAAAAACGGGACTATGACCACACGGTTGAATTGAAATCAAATTAAGTTCTCTCTATCTAAACTATAATTCCAGGTATACTGCACTTACAGCATTAGGCATTAGGCAAGAAGTTGAACGAATTATGGCGAACGTTTTTTGTTCAACGTTTTCAAACGTTTTTTATTCTTGCCACGTTTTTACGCGTTTTAACGTTTTTAAAATTTTTTTCTAGAACGTTTTTTTACATCTATGGAATAAACGCGTTTATTTCTCATACATTCTGTTGCTGTTAATTGTTTTGTGTTACTGAGCAATGAGCAAAAATCATCGTCCACTGGCTGACGTTGTGCACTCTAAATATCGTATTCGCTTACTTACTTTCTTACTTACTATCGGTTGACTGGTATAGTTACGCGCGAGAGTTGCGCACCGAACGAGCGACGTCGAAATTTGACGGCACAGTCCGGCTACATCGTGCCGCCGGGACCGAGTACTCTGGCCGCTGGATCTGCGCGCTGCCCGTGGGTCATCAAGGTCGATTCTCGTCAGACCATCCGTGTTTTGCTCTACACGTTCAGCGCCGGTGATGGTGAAAGGCAGGCGGAGTGTCCTGTGTCGGTCACGTTTGATGGACGGGTGGTGAAGACGCTATGTCGACAGCGCAGTTCGCACGCCGTGCGCCAGCGTCTGCTGCATTCCACCGACACCAACCAGCTGACGATCAGCTTCAAGACGACCACCCACAGCGCCGCACCGTCGCCGCACGCCCACTCGTATCTGCTGCAGTACGAAGGTTCGTTCGTCGGTTTTTTTTATCCAAATTAATCACGTTTTTTGTCGTACGAGTTTGCAATTTGTGGGTAAACAGTTAAAACGGATATGATTGACGATAAATCTTCTTTCTTTAACGTAACTCTTCTCAATTAAGCTCCCATTCTAATGTGATGAATAGGCAAATACTAGTTCTAACTGCCGCTGTCGTTTGTAACATATAGCGAATACTACATAAGTGGCTATACACTGTACATTATAAGTGCTAATGCCTAAAAAAATTGCGTTCTTCCGGTTGCCGTCCGTCCCTAGAAAAAATCGGCGTCCATACAATTTTTATTGGACCTTTTAAAATATCAGCGCAGTTTTCAGTATGTTTTCCAAAATTTTACTGGAAAAATACTGTATATGCATTTAGCCTAAAATGTTGCAGTATCTTTGCTTAAGTTCTCGTGAGTACTATTTAGTGTGTTAGTTTGTTTTTATCAGTTGTTGAGTAACATTACATGACACGTCATTATATAAAAATAAATGAGAAACAAAAATTTTCCGCCGCCCTCGTCTGTAATTTTTTGCCAGCTGCAATCGGAAGCGCGACAATTTTTACGTTAAACCAATGCATGTATTGAAATGTGATACAAAATAGGACTTTATTTGCGGCATATTTTGTTCGAACAGGCTCGATATCTTCGTAATTCAAGAATGCTGTCGCGGTTATGGGACTCGCGTTATTGAGTTATCTTGGCATCGGAAAAGCTATAGGCTACTGGTCGGAAATTATAAATTTATAAATATTGGAGTGTAGACAACTCCCAGTTAGGCTCATCGCAATGCCTGCAAACGGATGCGGTAGTTATGATTATCAAGCTGTTGCATTGTCCAGAATACGGTCTTAGGCGTAATTTTTTTTATCACGCACGGTCGTCGGACGTTTGTGCTTTTCGAGGGCTAGCTGTTTCGATTGTTTGCTATAGTTAAGCCCATGTTATGCATGCTTTTCTGTTTATTTCTTACTGGTTTTGCAATCGTCTCATGGTGAATGAAACGGCGCAGTTTTCTGTTGTGCTGCAGCGGTAGGATGTCCGACGCTGCGATTGCCAGACTCTGTATCTGGGGGCTCGGCGTGGATCCACCAGGACTCGGACACGGCGACGGTCCGCTGCAATCAGACCGACGAGACGTGGTTCCTTCGATGCGACGGACGGACGTGGAAGGGCAGCATCGGAAACTGCTCGCTCTCATCGCGCTGTACGTGTATACAAGGTGGTTCGGAAAAAAAACGGCGCAAAGTTTACGGCATCATAATTTCCACAATTTTTTTTTAAACACTTTGCTAAAAACCACATGAATTTGTGATGTAAGGTTGCATAATTATAGTGCCATAAACTTTGTGCCGTTTTTTTCTGTTTACCACCGTGTAATTATAACGCCATGTAGTAAAAAAGAAATATAATGGTGGTGAACAGCTCTTAATAGAAAATTCGTCACAGAGCTGCCGTATGGGATCACACAGTGTTAGCTGCCACCAGACACAGGTGAAGGCGCCCCGCCTTAACCCGGCCCAGCTAGACAGGCCGGTACTCGAATTACCTACCCCGGAGGGATGGAAGGCTGAGTTGACCTTGGCGTTGGTTATATACCAAAATAGTTTACCTATCTGCAGACAGTCACCCATCCAAGTACCTGATAGTGTCTCGACCGGGAGTCGAACCCGCGACCTGTCGATCGTAAGTCCGACACTCTACCTTTACACTACCACCTTGCAGCCACTCCGCAGAATTATACCCCGTTTACACAATCGAGCAAACATCAAGCTGGCTCGTTCAGCTAACATATAGTCAGCTTGTCAAACCAGCTTGATCGTGTAAACGGGGTATTACTCGGCGTTGAGCAATCACCTCACATTCTGCTGCTGTTATTTCTTTGATGCTGCTGATTGTACATTAGCATCGAGTAGTTTTGTAACTGGATTTTCTACACGGTAGGCCTAGAACACAAACAACTCGTACACTCCTATATTATTCTTGTATTTGCGCAGTGGTGCAGTACCTGCACTAGGCTTACTGTGTCGTTGTTGTGTTGCTTTTAGTATCTGTTCCAAACGACGCCGAGCCAAGAACTTTCAAGTCCGGATCACTTTCTTTCGGTCGGTCCTCAGCTGTCATTATTTTGTACTTTCACTTGTACTTATGTGCACCGATGCTTTCCGTGGCTGTACTTTCAGTATGTGGATCGTTGAAGATTGTTCATATTGGTTGTTATCAGAAATTAAAAGAAATAAATCAAGCCTTAAAAAATTCAGTGTTTCCGCAGTCGCCATCCGTCCAGATCTCGCGTCTCTAGAATTTTTATTGGATCCTCAAAAATATTTTTTCAGCAGTTTCAAGTTTGTTTTCAAAGTTTTTCTGAAAAAAAACTGTTTACGTCCAGTTAGTTATGCTGCAGTGTCCTTACTTTAGTCTTCTCGAGCACTATTTAGTGTGTCAACTTGTTTTTAAAGTTGTTGTGTAATATTAGACTACAATACATGACATATCATGGTGTAAAAATAGAAATTTAAAAAAAACATCTCTATTTCTGTCATCCATGATATTTTGCCAGCTGCAACTGAAAGCACCAAAATTTTTTTAGTCCTCATCACTTTTTAATTGACTACATTTACCGTGTATATATCAAGTGAACAGAGGCGTCATTTCTACACTGTGAAGCATAAAATAACACCAAAATTTATTGATCATAACTTGAAGGTGGATTATAAGATTTTAATAATTTTTGGTACAACTATTTCTGATAGTCCTACAATTGGCCATCAAATGATTATTCAAGTTTTTACCTCACTCAACATATGCTTTTGCACTACCTGAGGAAATCAAAAACACGTGAAATCGGCATTCAAATAAACCAAAACTGCCAAAACCATCCGTGACATTATTGATAGTAAGTTGGATAAAGGTAACTAGATTTTAATAGTTATTACAAACTTATTAGTATGGACATTCCTGACACTATTGGCAATCGAATGGTTGTTCAAATTCTCAGCTCACCTAACGTCTGTTTCTACATTACTTGGGGAAACGGAACAAATGCAACATGAGTCAAAATAAAGAAAAAACATCAGTAAATGTTATCACTCCAGACATGTAGCCCTTAACAGCCCTAAACACAGTCCATTCGACAATGTTTGCAGTGATATGCAGCACAGAGTTTATGGGACGCTGTTTAGAAATGAACTCAAGAAGAGACTGGTTAAAGTATGGAACAGAACGCTATTGACACTGCTCTCAATGAATGGAAAATGCATCTGCGTGCCTGTGTTTGCACAAATGGCAGATATTGCAAATATTTAGCCAAGGTGCTAGAAATTTGCTCAAAATGTGCTAAATGTACGTTATTTGAATCACATAATAATACTGCATTAAATAAAAATGTAATATTTTGCTTGTTCTGTTTTCCCAGGTAGTGCAGAAACAGACGTTCGGTGAGGTGGAAACGTAAATGGTCATTAGATGGCCAGTTGTGTCTGAAATAATCGTACCAAAAATTGTCAGAATCTGATAATCTCTCTTCAAATTACGATCAATACATTTTGGTATGTTTTTGTGCCTCACAGTCTCATTTCAGTAAATCATTTGGGGTCTCAGTCTAAGTGACGTAAAGTTCTTGCAGCAGTGATACTGTTTCAAAAGTACAGTTTACAGGGAAGAAATTAAAATCATAAATCCTTGGGGTGTCCTTAGACCCCATACCCTTTTGAATGACGCCCCTGCAACTTGCAAGTCATGTTGCAGCAGCGACGGTGATGCTGGTGTGGTTCGATGTGTTTTAGGTCTCATTGTGGCCGTCATCATCGGCGTTCTGCTCGGCGTTGTCATAGGAGCAGTGCCACTCGGTCTGGCCTATGTCTGTCTGAAAAGGTAAGCCGCCATCGCACCACACACATTTCTTGCATGTTGTAACTTATTATTTCTGCAGCAAATCAAAACTGAAACTGTTTGCGCAGAATTACACGTATCTTACTCGATGAACTAGCGCCGATATAATACGAATTTTTCATCCTCAGTTTCTATTTGCGTTTGACAGACTTAATTGTTTCAACTTCCAATAGTTTGCTTTGATACTTATCTTCGACGTCGTGATGTGCAAGGGTAGGCCTATGTGATGTTTCAGTCATGCCATTATAGTGGTCCTTAGACTGCAGTCTGTGCTGGTGACTGCCAGCTGCTGGAAGACTAGTGCTAGGCTGCTAGCAGATTGCGTAATCGGGGATTCACACTTAAAGCTCTTTTTTGGTCCCTTCCTTTCATTCCGTTCACCTCTGAACTTGTAGGGTTTTAGCATCAAATTTAGCATTTTTCAAAGACAATTTTCCGACAAAAAGATTTTTTTGACTGTTTTTTGTCAGGCAAAAATTTAGGCTCAACCCCCACTCCTGGCCACAGAACGGCACTGAATACTTGATACGAAAGCCTCTAAGCAGTCTGCTGACGCTGATTTGTACAGGCTTCTCTGAAAATGTAGCTGCGTTTGACTGCAATGTGTTACTGTGACGTACCGCAGAAAATGGCGTCATCAGAGACCGGATGGCTACGTGCCTGGTGATGACGTTTATGACGCGAGTGGAGGACTCGGCAAGGTGGTCGACGTCGACGCCAGCGGTCGTCAGCAGCTGTACCCGGCACTCATTCCAGCGCGTCACGGCGGCATCGGCCGCTCGCCCAGCCAGCACACCGCCGGCCCGGGCTACTACGCCGGACCCGGTTGCCCCCACGGTCCCGCCTGCCCCGTACATCATCAGATCACCGACCCCGGTGTGGTCTGGGACGACTGCTGTGCCCGTCGACTGGAACACGTGTATGAGATTGCGGCTGCCGGCGGCTTCACAACGCGCTGCCGGGCCGGAGCTAACGTCATCGGCGTCGACGATTCGTCTTCAGCATACCTACCACCCGGACAGACCGACATGACTGCCGCCGATCAGCTGTTCGACGCAGGAAGAGTCTGAACAGATGCTGGACGCTTGCAGAGGCGGATTTGGGATGTTCAGTGTTTAAATTGGGAGGAAACGTGCGGGGGAACGTACGTCGTTTCTCCACTTTTTTCCAAGGGAGGGTGGCGTTCCCCCACTTTTGTGAGACATAGACGGGAAACTCTCATTGTTTGAACCTTTCTGTCAGAATTTTCTGTCATCATTTTCGTGAAAAAAATTGTCATCAGAAGCCAGAATTTTTGGCTAAAGTACACCAAATTCAATTTCTGGCGCGGTCTGCCCCAGACCCTGCTGGGAGAGCTTATGACTCCCCCGAACTCACTAGTCACCAGGGGCACCCCCTTGCTTGGTAAAGGTTCTCCCACTTCTTTTTACACAATTTGAGCACTAGGCGTCTTCGGTCGAACAGGGACCCCACAGGCTACAGCGCGGCATTTTTGACTAGAGCTTGAGGTCTCTTTACGGCGTGTTGTAAGTTCAAAGGTTCTCTTGATGCAGCTAGACGTTCTCTGCTCAGTACGCTGCATGGATTGCAAAATTTTCAGTTCTTGAGAGGGCCCCACCTTTTTACCGCACAGCCCCTAACTGCCATGTGTTTAAATCCGGCTCTGCCATGGGGTCGGAGGTCCCGGTGCAGGCTGTTAGGCTCTCCGTACACCGGAAATAAAGCCGAAATAGAAAACTGATAAGATTTTTCATTGCTTTGCATTTATTTCAGGCTCACGAGAATAGACTATGTACTTATTTGCAAAGAAATGTGCATATTTGCTCAAACGTTTCAACCCGTCTCAACCGGCGCAGTCTGTAAATAACAGTCAACCGAAGAAGGACGTACTGGTAGGCCTACAGCGTTATTCAGATGATACATTGTAGTAAATTGTTACATTTCATCTGTGCCGACAGCTGTAGACCGGAACAGTAGCATATATAGAATTTAAAGAACGGGAAGACCAGGAAAGTGGAGGCTAAGTCTACTAGTCTCGATCCAAATGTTTTTTTTGTAAACGAATAAAAAATGTTGATGTTTCAGCAACCAAGTGTGCAATATGTCAGCGCCGTGGGGGCATGGCAGGTTCACCCCTATGTTGAACGTTACTGGATAGGGCCGTTGTAGATGTCAAGTTATCATCTCGTCAATGTGCGGCAGCGTCAAAAAAGTGGAATATAAAATTACCACCAGTTGCCAGTAGGCCTATACACAAAGCTCACCAAAGTCATTAATTCCTTTTTGCTGAACGAAATAACTGGTAAGGGTGTGTAAAAACTGCTTTCTTATACCCAGGAACATGTGTAGGTCCTAGGCCCCCTGTATGTCTGCTCACACACTGCATATTTGTATATTTTTTGGCGCAAGCCATGGACCGCCAGCATTGGGAAAACTTTTTTTACTAGCAGCAGCGCATAAACCAGTTAGTCAGTCAACAACTTGTGGTTGGATTGTAACAAAACACAACATTACGGTGGACCTTAATGCGAGAATGAACTAATTAACTGCTGGATAGCAACTGCAAATTTCAGGTCATAGTGAGACGACCAAGTCTAGCAAGTTCAGAGATCACGGACAGTTCGCAGAATGCTGGTAACAGCGGCAAGAAAAACATTATTAATACCTGGTGACGACCTGGGTGACCTATAAAAGAAACTTTTGGCTGCATTATAAAAAGTCACTTGCATAAATATCCCATAACAGAGGTGTGTTTTTGAGTAACGTGATGTCATGACCCAACAAGTTATCCCAGTAAAGACATTCTTACATCGTTCTGTCTCGTCAAATGATGTGGGGGGGGGCTTTTGAGCTGGCAAATAAAACAGTCAAGAAATAAACTACGACAAAAAATACCGAGAAAAAAGTAGCAGGACTGTTTGGTAGTGTGAACGGAGCTATAGTGGTTGTGCTTTCCGTTGGTTTAAAACTGTGTTTATGATGAAAATATATGCATGTGACTGACTGTGCTTTGTTGCGGCGAGTGAGAAATATATACTGGAAATGACAACACTTTTACCGATTTTCTGTTGCTTTGCACTACTGTCCGAACATCACCGTGATATAAACAATATAACATCACACAGAATGTTTTACCTATGCTCAAAATCTGGCCAGCAACCTTGTGACAATGCAGATAAATATATAGCAGTGGACTTACATAAGTCGAGTATGCAACAAAGAGACGTGACAATGGAACAAAACAGAAACACCACACCACCACTTTTGAACAAATGCTAAATTCAGGGAACAAATCTGTAGATCAGTTTACCGGCAAAGTTCTCAAAGTTGATCCAAGTTAAGAACCATAAGCGGACAGCATACGGGGGGGGCTATTGCTAATATGGCTTAGTGGCATAACAGTAGGGTATCAAACTTACGATCACAATGTTTGACTCTGAGTCAGGTCACTATCAAATGGTTACTACTTGGATGAGTGACTGTCCATGTCCAGGTTATACATTATAACCCAACAACAAGTTAGTGGCGTAGCATAGTGGTTAGAACGTCGGTCCTGGCCGGCGAACTTTCCCTATCCTGCGCTAGACTGATGGATGGCTGTTTGACCACTTTGGGGGTAAAGCGTTCGCTATCAGTCAACCAACAAGGCCAACTCAGCCTGCCATTCCTCCAGGGTCGGTAAAATGAGTAGTAACCCATTATACGGGTTACGGAAGGTGGGGACCTTAGTACAGCTGACTGGGGCCGCTGCGCCAGCCTGTGTCTGCAGGCTGCACGCGGTGGGTGTGCAACCGGCGGCTCTGGTTAGCGATGAAAGCGCATTAGAGGCGTGTTCGCGACGATGCGCTATACAAATTGATGACCTTTACCTTTACCTTTAACAAGGTAGACTTAGCCTTCCATCCCTCGGCGGTAAGACCGGGGGTTGGAATATCGAGTACTGGCCTGTCTGGCTGGGGTTAACACGGGGGTGCATTCACCTGTGTGATCCTAAATGGCAGGTGATGCTCCGTAACTCTTCGATGGGTTTCCCATAAAGAGCTATACACGACATTTAACCAACTTTTAACCCTTAACGTAGTGTGTGTTTGTATACACAACGGAAGCAGTAAGTAAAACCATGCAGCTCACGAAAACTAATTCAGTGAACTGTCTGTGGTCACACCAATAAATAAGACTACCTTCACAGTAGAAAAAGACCTCATCACTTAGAATTTCCTCGTTACTTTAACAGCAGCAAATCCTCGTAAATATTATGCCAGAATAAATTCATCTGTTGGCAAAGTATATTATGAAATTTAACAAGTGTAACAGCATGATATACAGAACACATTTCTAATAACGAAAATAGAAAACTATTAACACGAGCATTGTAATGGACGACATAGGGTGGGGGTGGTGAGAACTAGTTTATAGGACAACTGCCCCAAACTTATGCAAGACTTGATCCTCTTGAGATTAGCACAGATCTGAGAAGCAATAAATGCAATCGGAGGAAGAAAGAAAAAGGATGCTGACTGCATGACGTAGCATATCAAAAGGCTCATACATCCAGCAAGTCAGTCAGCAAATTTCTAGAAAAATTTCTAGAAGCACAAATTTGATAGTACTTTTCAGCTAGTGGGAAATTTGCCCGATGTCCCGACCAGGACTGCCCAAGAACCTGTTGGGAACTCCCACCCCAAACTCATTAGGCCTGCAGACCCTGACAATGATAATGGCAAATTAAATTAAATTAAATGTGTAGTAATAATATATATTATATATATGATATAATATATAGTATATAGTAATATACATTAAATGAAACAGTATACTGGCAGTCACAGTCATTTAAGACAGCCGATAATGCAGCAGTTATGCTCTAACTACAATGATAGCACTCTTGAGTAGAGAATAAATTGCACATTTATGCAGGCCCGTCAAGAGGGTGGGATAGAGGGGTAAGCTACCCCGGGCCCTGCGACGTTTGGGGGGCCCCGCCATCGCTCAGAAATATAAAGTACACCAGAATGCACCATTTTGAAAAAAAAATTCAAAAATTTTCTCCCCAGAAGGGGCCCCATGAAAATGTTTGGCAGCCCCGCAAGAATGTTTCCCAGGGCCCCGCTGTGGCTCAGACAGGCCTCCATTTATGTCATAATAAGTGTACACGCATCAGATATAATATTTGAACACAGAGTCCCACAAATGGTCACAGAGTAACTCAAAATCATGAACCTAAATCCAAATCAGCAGTATTCATACTGTAAAATCTCACCAACTGTATGCAACAATAATTTCTGCGGTAATAACAAGCTGATCAGTCTCAAAAGGTACAACAGCAACAAATGACACATACAGCCTACAGGGTGGGCCATAAAAATGGCACAAAATTTATGTACACCAGTACTGTCGGAATGAGGAGAGAATTTGTAGTAACACTATTACTAAAGATCCCACCACACCTCAAGTGTGTCGCTACACAACCTAGGGAGATATCAGTGTCTTCAAAGCAACAATTGAAAACAAGGCAATATCTGTAACAACACATTCTAAAAGAATTAACAACAAAACAACCTGCTTATCGCCTCAATTACTGTCCAAAGTAACTGTAAAATCTCGGAGTTTTAATATCAAATGTTCAATGTGTCCGCCTTGCTGCTGGATGATGCACTCAAGCCGGCAACGCCACTGACCAATGGCGCAATTAACCTAATACTGCGACAGTTTGCCCCACTCAGTGCTCCAGAATTGTCATGAATTGTCTACACTGACCAACCATCTATGAAAGAGCCCTCCAAACAGCATAATCGACGGGATTTAAGTTCAGGCAGTTTGAAAGCCACATGTCAAGCAATCAACATTGATCATGCAATTGATCATTGTCGTCGTGAGTGCAAGGTCTTACATTTCACAAGGTAGTGTAACGACACCTATGAGGTGTGATGGGATCTTTAGTATTAATGTTACAACAAATTTTCTGCTGATTCCACCAGTGAAATAATTCTGAAAATCGGTTAATATTTGATGAAGTTATTGGCATATAAAAACTTTGTGCCATTTTTTTGGCCCACCCTGTAGAAGGACACTTCAATAGCACTGCTGTTCACATTTACAGTCGACATTGCAACCATTTAACTGGCTATTAAACTCAAGATGAATGACTCTGAAACTACACCGTGGGCTATAAAAACACGGCACTTTACTTTTGTCAATATCCTTGCCGATTATTGACCAATTTTCAAAATTCTTTCACTTTCACACACACGCTGTAAAATAAAAGAAAAAAGCACCCAAAGTTCAGTATGCATGTCTCCAAGAAGCCGTGTGGCACACGCAACATGAAACAACCCAACCACGCAATCAGACAGCAAATCTGTAAGAAAAAAGTATTTGCATAAGACCAGCCAGCACGAGTCATGCCACGTCGCTATCAAGTCGGCAGAATTAGACAATTTACAGTCTTTCGGTCGAACGGCAATCATTCCGCAAGAACTGCATCGCAACACAGCACTGGCAGACAGAGAATTCTGTAATGGGGTGGAAGGTTGAGGGGGATCTGGGGAGGTGGCGGTGTCCCCTAACAAGAAAATTTTATGCAGAAAGAAAGAATTTCTGTGCACAATTACTGCTCGGTTATAAGATGCATTAAGTCAATGGAGGGAGGAGTGAGCCCCTTCACCTCCCCCCCTCTGAATCTGCCACTGTCATAACGTGTAAATATGTACACAAATTCACAACAGTTCGAATCCAGAAGATAAAAACAATAAACTACGTGATGCTATCACCTACGGTCATCTACACCATTTGCTAATGAGTTCTTGTGCCCGGGTTCTTGAACTGACTTTGGCTTCTGCGACTTTCTGCAAGCAAGACGACACAAAACCACACACCGACTATTATCTACGAGAACATGTCCCACAAGACCTATCTGTCATTTTTTATTATACTTAGCAAGTCACCTGTGAAGCATTAATCTAAGGATCAATAATACTTGTTGTCACAAAAATAATGTAATATAATGCACAGGGCAAAAAACATATATGATTATGTTTATCGTACAGGGTGCAGCAAAAAAGTAAACCCTTAAAGTTTTTCCGCTGTTTTCTCAGCAGCCGTTTGGAATTTTAATTTAAAATTTTATGGTTTTATTTACTGAAACCTTCTACATCTAACTGTCAAAAAAAATTTGATTCTCTTGAAAAACAATAAAGTTATAGACTTTTTAACACGACCGCCTACCAATTTTTCAACATTCAAAAATGTTCCGGCTATAACACCAATTTCATAACATCATTGAAACAACGTCCTCGTATTACATGGATGAAAACCATTCAGCAGGATCTGAAATCCAGCGACCTCAATATCGACGACGCAGTTGACTTGGCTCAGAACCGTCCACTCTGGAGATTGATGTCTACGTTCGGTGCTACGCACTCTTAGTGGTGCTTGCCAGAAATGATAATGATGATGATTGAAACAACACGGTTAACTAATGATCAAATGCCAGAATTCCATTGTCACTGTAAACGTTCGAAGTGTCCACCGCCAGCTCCAACACAAGCCTTCAGTCACTTTGAGAAGTCTTTCACAGCTTTGTCGATCGGTCCCTGTGGCAGGTTGTTCCAGATAACCTGAAGCGCTTGCTTGAGTTCGGCGATTGTCTTCGACTTTGTTTTAACCTTGTGGTAAGCCTCCAACACTGCACCCCACACATGATAGTCCATTGGGTTCATATCCAGCGAATTTGGACACCACTGGTCTTTCTGATGGTATCTGGACAGCTGGCCCGCAGCGAGTTCTGTGCGCTGCACATCCGGCTGGAAGATGAATCCAGTGGGCAGCCAGCGATTGCTTTAAAGAAATGATAATTTAATGATAATTTCTAAACAAAATAAATTACCGTTTATTAAAATGTTAGTGTTACTTCATGGGCAGTAACGTGGTAACCAGTTTTTGAAAATTAAATAGCATTTTAGCTTAAACATTTTTATGTTGAAAAATCGGTACCTGGTTATGTTAAAAGGTCTATAACTTCGTCGTTTTTCAACAGAATCATACTTCATTTGGCAGTTAAATGTAAGACGTTTCTATAAATAATTGTGTAAAATTTCAAATTAAAATTCCAAACGGTTGCTGAGAAAACAGCGAAAAACTTTAGGCATCTACTTTTTATTGCTGGAACCTGTATACACATTGATTATTCTGCTCAGAATCTCAAAGGTCAGTCGGATGGCTGCACAATCTGTCAGCACTGGGCTGAAATGTTTCTAGCTCTACACACTCTAAAATACTTCCGACTGCCATTACCATCCTGTTATTCAACTACTGACTGCCCTTCTTAACATTGTATCTAGCTCTGATGGATCTGTCTAATGGTGGCATACAGTGCTGGTCAATTTGTGGTCACTAATTCCTGACATATTGAGAGAAGAATGGCAAAAAATCATATCTACAGTTGTCCACGGCAAAACGTTCTAACTATAAACTACGAAATTCTTAAAAATGCTACTCACTCATTTATCTAATTACAAGCTGAAATATGTCAACCTGTCAAGCTAATTTGTGAGTTATTCATGAACAAACTTTACAAGAATTCTAAAAACACTTGGAAAAAAGTCTCGAAAAAATGCAACATACAAAAGTTGTTTTCAATTTTCTTAAAATGTCATCAACAGCAGATAATTAGCTAGACAATTTACAGCCGTAAATTGCCGTTCCACGCTCGACATTCTCTGACCCACTGCACACACGTTAGTGAAAAAATGATGCTCGAGAGAGACCGACTTGTTACTGCGTGTCTTTGTCGGCATCGTCTGACACTCAGACTCAGGGGCGGAGCCAAGAATGCGCCGACGAGCCTCCGCGTACGCTGCCTCCCGCTCTTCAAGTGTTTTCACCGGCCGACTACCAGCACCACTACAGCAATATCAATCAATCAATATGCATCACAAGCTGCAAGGTAGCGTGCACTGTTGCAAGGGTGACCAGCCATTTCAATGGGAGACTCCAAAATTTGACCCCTCATATTTCTAAAACCCCAATAATTTTTCCACACCAAAATTTGCACAGATGATTATGTCCGGCATGTCAGAAGAACTTTGCTGACTGTGTAATAGTAAAGTTTGAATGTTTAAATTGTGATTTGTGCTGTTTTATATCTACAATGTGTCTCAAAAAAATGTTCCACTTTGTAACTGTCCATATCTTTGACAAATATTAGCCAATTTTCAAAATTCTTTCACTCGCACACTCTTTGGACAATTTGCAATAAAGCAGTTATTGAATATCCCACCACAGCATAACTGTGTCGCTACACTAACTTGTGAAATATAAATGCAAGAAAAAACTAGCAA
>Ga0209671_1002365_pt1 | contig 17179 bp, 13 predicted proteins | sample WorMetHERISLAND2_2_FD_187401 | JGI IMG/M metagenome (GOLD analysis project Ga0209671, IMG submission 187401) | Marine gutless worms symbiont microbial communities from Max Planck institute for Marine Microbiology, Germany - Olavius geniculatus... | ecosystem: Host-associated > Annelida >...
GGCGGAATGTAGCGAAGTTGACGATCGACGCAGCTTTTCGTCGGCGGGCGCTCGCGTCGGCTGGGTTGACTTACGTTTAGCCGGGTTAGCAGTCGGGTGGGTAGCCGTCGGATCGGCGCCGGCCACCGGCGGAACCGAGTAGGGAGACTGAAGCAGCTGCGGGTGTAGGGGAAACCCCATGAAGATGTAGGGCGGGTACATCTGGAGCGGGGCTAGCTGGGTGGGACTCAGGTTGCAGAAACCGCCCGCCGGGAAGGTACCTGCTGGAAACGAGAGGAGAGGCATGGTGGCGAGCGGAGCGGCTGCAGTCGGAGAGACGGAAGAAGAAGACTGGTGAACTGTGTGGTTGTTTGACGTGTGATTGTGAGGTGACTGTGGGACATTGTGAAGTCGAGCTATCGAACTCGTCGTTCTGCCGGCACCAGCAGCAGCGTCTACATCAACGTTATCAACCGCGGCTAAAAATCAACAAGAATAAGAGGGTATCGACATGTGCGACAAAACGTCGCATGCAACAAAGACTGGGCGGGGCTACTCTACGTGCAGTGCAACTGTTATTTAACTCGGGTTTGGCAGTGGCATCGCACCGTTTGCGTCTAGTGCGACCGTGCGAGGGCTCGACGGCGCTGCCAAATTACGAGCTGATTGACAACTGTACGAATATATGGCCCCGCCCTGTTTTTTGACGCACGTGAGGTTTTGTCACACATCTAAGCACCCTATAAGGCGTATAACTTGCAACCCACGTTACGCTAACACTTCGTTTGAAGGAAGTTTTCAAGAACCCTACGAAATATGGTTGAAGGTTGGGGAAACCATTTCCCCTCCCATGCCTCCCTATTTCTCATCTCTCCTACCTCTTACCTTTTCTTACCCTTCCTTCTCCTCGGCCTTTCAAACGCAGATACGGGATCCAGGAGCGCCGTAAGCGTTAGTGACGGCGCATTTATGGTGCTTTGGGCTACGCGTTATTGGCTGCAAGATGGTGTTCATTCTCGGCTGAAAAGCACTTAAACTACGTGTAAGTACGCCAACTATGCTACATATGAGTGTCATAACCCGCTATAAGAGAGAAAGTTAATAACAGTTCAAATAGGCGGATGTCTTTTTCTTTTCTAGAAAAAAAACTGCAAACGCTTCTCTTCGTCTTTATTTTATCTGAGGTATGATGGGTGACGTTTTTTCTCAAATGTGGACGTGAGCAATCTGCGTTTTCGTGCGCTCCACCTGTATCGAGTGGAAATGAAATTAATAACGTTTAGCGCCCAGCTTGAACTCACCAGAGGCGGAAGTAGTTTCCACTGAAGACAGTTTGCTCTTGGTTTTCTTCAGCTCCGCAATCACTCGATTCAAGTGGTCGAATTTACTAACATCCATAAACATCGTATGCATAGCTGATAATTATTACTAAGACCAAGAGGCATATATGAGTTGAAAACCTGGACATTTTATAACGTTCTGCGGGAATGTAGTAGGCATAGGTGATAAGCTTTAATGGCGCGTATAGAGCGACGTAACTAAGTGAACTGAACTCGCCGTCTAGTCACAGTGGTCAGTTCAGTTCAGTTCAGTTACGTCGATCTGTACGCGCCTTAAGCCTGCAAACTGAATCTGGGCGAGGAGATGTAATAGACAGTGTAAGCATTGCTGTCAAGAAGAATTTTTAAAAATTATTTACACAATTCAATTAACGTACAGGAAGGTGCATAAAAAGCAGAATGTGATTTACACTGAACAAACAATCGCAGCATTTAGCCTCATCATTGCAGTGAACTTGAACACAGTGTTGGTTCAACCTGACGGCAGTGCATGTCTTTCATTGCAATGACCGAGGCTAATCGTTTCCGAAACTTTCCAACCGTTAGATCTACGTCAAGCATGTAACTTAGTCTTACTCGTATAGACGAGAAGGTCTACCAAGCATATTTCTAGAAAACCAAAACCAGGGGTGTGAGAAGTTATTGGGGACACCTCCCCTTCCCATTCCCCTGCCTGCCACTCTCCTCCTTTCCGTTTCCCCCCATTCCTTCCCTTTCCTTACCTTCCCTTCCCGTCCCTCCCCTTAGAAGTAGAACCCTTGAAATCCGGCTAGGGGCTTGGGAATCGCTGTAAGCGCCTACAGCGGGGGCTCCAGCCGAAATCGAATTTGACATCGGACGGCAACAATTTCAATGATTTTCCTGAGAATCAACTGACCGAGACTAATATGAAAAACACACAGCACGCACGATACAGCATTGACATGGATCGGTGCAATGCTGATGGTGTGGGGGTGATCGCACAGATGGAGGTGTTGGTGGGGCATTAGGGGGTTGTAGAAATATAACTGAGGCGAACCTGGCTTTGACGTTGTCCAGTTTGCCGTTGCTAGTGCGTCCAGCTGCCGCAGCCAGCTCCAACTCCCTCAATGACGCCAATGACGCCGATGAGTTCAATAATTCCTCATCATCTTGCTCATCCTTAACAACACCGGCAACGGATGACGTCATCTGGTTGCCATGGCAGCCGACCACGCCCCCTGCAGCATCTGTATTGTCGTGCTGTCGTACGACGCCACCGCTCTTTCGCTTAGCACGCGCTGCCGCTATTTTCACGCCCGACGACCCCGCTTCCGGTATAGATGACGTCACGATGTTCAGACCGGAAGTGAAGTCACCGGAAGTAGATAAGTCTGCTGCAGAGTCCTGCACAAGTGACCAACAGTCACGATGAAGATCAGTGCAATTATCGTTTTAATTTATTATTTAGTTTCGGTTTCAGTTTCGATTTTTAAAATGTTTTCTCGTTATAGTTTCTTTGCGATTTTATTCTTTTTTTCGTTTCAGTTATAGTTAACGAATTGATTGTTTTACGCGCTACAGCACGTAGTGCTAAGCGCGTCTTAGCCATCACTGAGGCGTCCGTCCGTCTGTCCGTCCGTCCGTCCGTCACACTGCGGTTTTGTGTCAAAATGACGCAAGCTAGGATCACGACATCTTCGCTGTAGGCTCCCCAAGGACTTTCGTTTATCGTGACAAAATTTCGTGCTCGTGGGTTTCCCTCGAACGAGGGCGTCAAAGAGGGGTGCCCCTCTAAAAGACGTCATCTGGTTGCTATTGGCTTTTATAGTGTGAAAACGGTTGCAGGTAGATACAGACTTGCTGCATATCATAACAAGCACTGGTGACGGGCTTTTTAGATTTGTAAACATCGATGAACTTGAACGACCTTGAACCCCCAAAAGAGGGGTTTTGTTGAATATTTTGCAATTTTTGGCTGCAGCGCACATTTCAACAGTGAATTGCAACGGAATGGCTGGAGATAGACCAATATATCCTGCGTATGTGATTTTTAGCATTGAACGTAGATTTCAGTTGTCCACGTCCCGACCCCTTAGGTTCAAGGAGGCCTGCGCAGGTTTGCAACAAAGACGGCTAAGTCCTAAAAGATGGTTAGTTTACCACTATTGGCTGGTGTAGCGTGAAGACGGTTGCAGATAAGCACAGACATGCTGCTTATCATAACAAGCAATAGTGACAACCTTTTTAGTGCTGTCAACATTAATGACCTTGAATGACCTTGAGGCTCAAACCCCCAAAATAGGTAGTTCTAGTGTTTTTTTGCAATTTGTGGCTGTGGCGCATGCAGATTTCAAGGGTGAATTGCGACGAAATGGGTGGAGGTAGACCAAGACATCCTGCGAACAGGAACTGCTAAGCTGTCGCGCGTCTCATGAGCTTTGCTCAAATTACTTGTTTTCCTTACTGTCAACATTTTTCGTTTTCGTCAACGAAAATCGCACCGAGACACAGAGTCAATACAGCATTTAGCAGTTTGTCTTAATAATAAGGCTTCGCGACACCTAATAAATTCATTAGTCGGTTAATCGCAAAGAACGTTTGAGAATTTTTCAGAAAGAAATAACGTGAACAATTTTCAGAATAGACCTACTAAGTTTATTTGAAAGCGCTGACCGCCAATTCTTGCCTTTGCTATGACGCCACTATCGTAGATGATAGGCGCCCTAAATACCATCAACGAGTGCGTTACGCACATTTTGTGATGTAAACGATTTGAGATTTTCGACCGATAATACCATATCTGTCAGAACACTGCTTGTCCCGGGCTCCCGGCGCTTCAGAGTGTCGCGCCCACGCGACATAGGCCTATTTCTGAATGAGAAACATTCATTCTCTGACGGTCTGACCGTTCTGACCGACTGAACGACCGACCGACTGCTATGTCGACTAGCATTCTGCACCGCTCTGCTTCCGGCGCTATTGCTCTTACTTTCCGCCGCATACATTTTTAATTGTGCTCGGCCTTCTGGCGCCCAACTGCAGATCGTCAGCATGTAGGTCTACATACGTGCATGGCTTTCACACGACATTATAACTCACTGCCTATATCTTTTTGTGGCAGTCTTTCGTCAATCCAGTCAATCAGTCAGGTTCATTTACCTGGTCACAAAAGATGTGGCCAGACTAGAAGTTCTTCAGACCCGGTGAAAAAATAGGCCCATGTCTTGGCGGACTTAGTGCTCGTTCTATTAGTAAGACCTCGTTCACATAGACACGAGTACGGGTGAAGTAAGTCAGCAAAACGTAAATTTACGAAAAGCTCCTAAAGTGCTGCTTTAGCCTACATTAGCTAAGTGACCGTCTAAAGACGGAAGTGGCATGTGAACATGATCACCCTGCAGATGTATCCGTAGTGAGTTCCACGATATCGGGCCAAGCGGCGACGGTGATTTCCTCTCTGCGCTAATCGCTTACGCGGCCAATGGTGCTGAAAGCGCGTTCAGTGAGTACTGCCAGTGGCGTTGTAGCAGAGAGGCAACGTACAGGGCACTTGCCTAGTCAAAATTCTTGGCTGTCGGAGAATCTTCTTGTTGGCGGAAAAATTTCGTCCGTAAACCAAATTTTGCGGAAATTTAGGGGCAAAATTGGAATATGAGCGCCCATAAATCCTCTGTCGGAAATATTTGCAGTGATTGTTGGAGAACTGCAACTTCCCCTATGCGCCGTTTACTTTTTTAAGGCACGACGGCGCTGAGTAGCCGATCGCCAGAAGTCGATGTTGAAGATACAGTGCCGCGGCAGAGCGGCTATGTCGTGTTGTCGCAGGCGGCGCTGTATATAGCTCGGCATAGAAGCAACGCGCGACGTCGGCTGTGCAGTGCCTGCAAGGCGTCAGGCCGAGCGAGACAGGGCGGCCGCACTGACTGTGGTCGGTCGGTCGGTCGGTGCCCAGCCCAGCCCGGTCCGGCCCAGCGACTCATTGATCTATCGACCACGACACAGAGCCGCCCACCCACCGCGGCCCTGCTTGCCGTGCGTGCGTCCGCCACCATCACGACATCATCGCACGTATATACGTGTATTGCAGACGTACTATCGCACTGCTGGAGGGGATAACCCAGCACGCACTGCGAGCTTATATCACTCCAGACAGTCCGGCATCGTACTAAAACCACGCCTAGATGACATCGACTGCACTGTCGTTTGGTTGGTAACGCACGATGCCGCCAAAAGTTGTCAAACGATAGCAGTGCAAGCTAAGCATAGTTTAAACACATAGACCTATGTCACATCGACAGGTTATAGCTGCCATCCTCTGAAAATGGATTTGCCGTCAACTCCCTCGACGGTGTCGAACTTTTTTGCCCGGTCTTAAGCCTATGACTAAGAACGTCTCATTGCGCTGACTACTATTGCGTGACTTCACTGTTTAGGCTTATTGTTACGTGTCCTTGTAGTCTTAGGACTTAACGCCACGCCAAAGTTTATTCGTCCTTCATCATCATCATCATCATCATCATCGTCGTCGTCATCATACATGCAAGCAGCGTTATAGCAAGTACCGAATTCAACTTCACCTTTTTAATGTAAGCCTTCGCATTTTTTCAAAAAATGGAATATGTAGGCTTTATGACATGCTAAGTATAAAGACGCGTACAGAGCGACGTGACTGAACTGAACTGAGCTAAACTGACACTGTTTAGTTTTTGACGAAATGACGAATAGGCAAGCAGGGCGAGCCCGTCGGTCATTGATTGACACAAAAGACGGGCATTTTCCCCCTGCACCTGTCAACCGCTGACGTTTCCCCCTGGGACATTCCCCCCGCCCGGACGTTTCCCCTGCTTTTTGCGTACGTGAGCGTAGTCACCTAGGCCACCGACGCCGTTAGACAATGCCTATTGTATAGGCTAATGCATTGCGCATTGGTCAGTTCGTCAAAAAATAAATCACGCCAGTTCAATTCAGTTCATTTCACTTACATCGCTCTGTACGCGCCTAAGAGTGACTGATTAATTACCGGTGGCGTGGTGTCGGGGCAGCAGTGTTTGCACATGCATCCGACCGGCTCCGTTTCGATGCTGAGCAGTCTAGCCGCCAGCAGCGCCTTGATGCACTGTCCGGCATGCTTGACCGTTCGCTTCCAGTCCTTGGCTGCGCCGCGGCCACTGACCGTCTGGAACTCGTTGGGAGTCAGCCATTTGCCGGCGTGCAGAACGCGACGGTCCCGGGTCCGTTCTTTGGTCGACGTTCGAGCACCCAGATACATGACAGCCTCGTTCTCACCGCATGTTATCACGATCTGCCGGTCTGAACTGAACGCTGGTGCCGCTGCTGCCTCTGCATACGACCACCACCATCATGCAGTAAAACTATACATAAGAAGCCCAGCTGTCGCTAGAGTGGGTCGCCTGTATCTGAAGATCAGCATCCGACTGCCGGTCGCGGGAAGAAAGCGATTTCCCAGAGTGAGTACAATGCACCCTATAGTGACGCAGTAACGCTGCTATATCGAACGCTACAATCAACGCCAGGATACGATACGGTAATTAGGTGCACGTCGGTGATGGCTGCTGCAGGCAGAAACTTTGCATTCAAAATTGCGGCCAAACAGTTGCAGGTAAAGACATGGCTGCTACTGACAGCCTATAGGAACTCGTCATCGCCCTATCCAACGGTACCATCGCCGACCCCCTACAACGTACCGTTCATCCAAAATATATGCATGCGCTACACACAAAGAGACAGACCTTGTACCATAGACGCGACCATAAGTATCGTTTATCGCAAGAGTGCAATACTTTACTTTTTACAGACGTAGCTTACGGTAGTACAGCTATTCGGATTTTAAGCAACGGGAACAGTTAAACGGAACCGCACACTATAGAATATTCCACTCAGTGCTCGCAACGCACCTGACGAAGCTGTTTCCGGTTCCGATTTGTCGAAATTCTCGTTTCGGTCCGTGCTAGACGACGATGCGGTGACGTCTGGCGGCACGGACGCAGTGGTCTGTGTGTCCGCTTGCGTGTCTGTCTCTGTCTGAATGTCGTCGGTCGCGAGAGTTGTCTGAACGGCTTCGTCGTTGGCCAAAGTAGAAGCGCAAGTCTGTTGCTCTCGCTTGTCGGCGCCACCCTGGCCTCGTTCCGGGTCAGATGACGTCATCTGGTCACGTGATTCGTCGACGTCTTCGCCGATGCTGCTTGAACCGTTGTTCTGCGGATGAACCTCGTTTTCGTTGTCGTTGTTGTCGTCGTTGTTTTTAGCTTTCGGTTCTTCGGTTGGTTTCTTCTCGACCGAACTCGCTGCAATAGCAAACCATTTATTGTGAATTTGTGACTGTGAATGAATACCAAACAAGCGTGAGATGACGGAAAAATATTATGCTACTCCGTCAGTAATTAAAACTGTTCTTTTGCTGCGACTTCTCGCCAGGGACGTCCACTCCACTGATTGGCGGAAGCAGGATGCTTCCTGGGGGTGGAGAAGCGGGGAAATAAAAAGATAGCAAACAGAGAGAATTTTTTCTAGTGGCGATTTTTTTAGGAAAAAACTCCAAAAATGTTAAAAACCTGTTGCCACGAGATGCATTTTGAAAACATTAAATGCGACAAAATGCGTTTTGTCGGCCGCTCTGCTAGGGACCTTCATGAAGGAGCTTACAGCACTCCCACAAATCCCGTAACTGCCACAACTTTCGTTGTTCCGTTTGTCAACATCGGTTAAGAAAAATCAGTTTATCGACCACTGTACCAGTATTTGTGTGTTCTGTCATTGAAATAAATAAGTCAAATAAGTCAACTTTACCAGTGGCGTATTTAGGATTTGGCAAAGGGGGAGGGGGACATATGGCGAGCGCGCAGTGCGCGAGCTTATAAAGGGGGTCTGGAGGCGGAGCCCCCAGCGGGGTCCAGGAGCAGAGCCCCTGGTCGGGGGGTCAGGGGGCGAAGCCCCGCTGAAGCTGAAACACTTTTTGCTTTTGAACGTTCAATGGAAGCCGCAAATTCGCAAATTTTTTTCTGACATTTAGAAACGCAGAAAATCACAGCGTCATATCAGATGCAATCTCACATGGCGATTTTAATCGCATATTGTATCGGTATGAAAAAAGACCATCAAACATTGTTGAATTTTGCAATTCTTGCTGGAAAACGGCAAAAAACGCACCTTTTCATATAAAGTTGTCTGTAAAAAATTTTCATGGTCGGGCCAAAGGGGGGAGGCATCGCACCGTGGCCCTCCCCTAAATACGCCACTGAACTTTACGTGATCTCGTCAAGCCAGTTTTATGAATGTCTGCAATACCACAACTCGTCGTGCGCTCGACGTGTGCTCGTCGTGCGTTTGTTGAGTGCACGACGAGCGCACGTCGAGCCACCTTCGTCGTGTAAACGGAGCATAACGCTAACACTGTTAGCACAGGGAAGAACGTATATACAGTGAAGTATGGGCCAATGTCACACCGGCGCTTGCGCTGACCTTTCCAGAGACTGGCCCCGATCAGCTGATAACCTATAGACTGGCATTGCAATAACATGCGACCGTTCAGTCTGCTTGCGACAGCCGTAAAATCCGAATTGCATTGTTCTCTGCCCCGATCGCGTATATAACTATATTCCATTTCCACATCAGTCGTGCACGGCAACAGATACAGCTACTATAGGCGTAAGTGTAAGAAGTCGGATTTACGAACGAGAGGTCGTAGGTTCGACTCCCGGTCGGGTCGCGGGGTCGCTATCAAGTGGTTACTACTTAGATAGGTGACTCTCTGAGGGCAGGTAAACCATCTAGGTATATAACCAACACTAAGATCAACTCAGCCTTCCATCCCTCTACGGTAGGTAAATCTAGTAGCCTGCCAGTCTCGGGTTAAAGCGGGGCGCGTTCACCTGCGTCGAACGGCAGGTAACACTAAGTGATCCCATATGGCAGGTAACGCTCCGTAGCGATGTGTGTGTATACACACTATACTATATACAACTATATAGCCCACTATATACAACTACAATTTTATTCGCAGCGCGTCTCACACTCGAACTGCAGTCTTGTTGCCGCAGTTTCAGCGCGCGACGTCCTAAATGACCATCAAAGTTCGCAAAAGAACAGGAATGATCGTTAACCTTTATAGCCAATTCATACCTAGCTACGACGACTCGACGCGACGCAACTGTTGAACTGAGTCGTGTCATAGGTGTGAACAAAAGCAGTCGAGTCGCGATTGCACAGCTAGAAACTGGGTCACGACATCAGGTGAGTCGCGTCGGCGTCGTACAGGTGTGAATTAGCCATTTATAGGGTGTTTACACAATGATTAAACCACACTTAGCTTGCAATGCTACAGTTTTCACATTTTTCGGCTGCAGTCGTGCATCATAAAGGAAACGACGCTGTAGCCTAGGCAATCTAAGCGTGGTTTAACTACGATACCACACTGTCTGGAGTGGTATAAGCTCGGACTGCGTCCTCGTTTACCCACTCCAGCAGTGCGGTATCTAGTAAAGCAAACACGAAGCATGTGTACTGAATATACACGCGCTCTAAGTTTGCTTTATGTTTGCTTCATCGTATAAACGGGGTATAACTGTCACCGATCAAGATTCTATACAGATGGTAGTTGCACCGTGCTCCGTTGCGGCGTTGATCGGTTGTGCATTTGGTATCGTCGTCGTCGTCGTCGTCGATGTTGACTTCCGCTTGCCGCTGCTGTTTGTCGTCGTACGCCCAGTCGACTTGCTATCTGCTGCAGTTTGCAGTGTCGGAAGCGGTGGTGGCCCAGCGGATCTGCCAGTACGGGTACGCCGCGGCGCCTGGACTAGGGCCTTGGCCGGCGGCCGGGTGGCTCGTGCGCGCTTCGATTGACCGCTACGACGTCGACCACCACCGTGATGGGTGGCCGAGGAGGCGCCTTTGCTGCTCCGCTTTGCCATCGATGCCGCAAGACAAAGCGAGTGACGATCGGATATTGCGGCTGGCGTGTGACCAGTCGCACTACGTACGCACGCACTACGACTGACTGGTCGCCAAACGAGCCGCAGCTTCGATCGACGATACGAGAGCCCCCGTGCGTGCGGCTGGCGCGCTAGCAGCAGCAGTAGACGGAGATACGAGCGCTCGGCCGGCCGTTCGGTCGGTCCACGGGCGCAAGCAGGCAGACGGCATTCAGTATGCGTGAACCAGCACGAGCGACTGAGCCAGTGACGCCTGGCTGTCTGTGTGTCGGTGCGGTGCGGCACTGCCACAGGGCCTCAGCACGCCGCCGGGCGCCGCCGCCGGGCGCTCAAATGCTCGCTCGGTCGAGGCCGGCGCGTGGGCTTTCGACCGTCCGTCCGTCTCTCCCGCCCTATACCCCGCCGCCGACGTCGGGCGGGCCGCCGTGTGTGGTGCGCACGCCAAGGTTCGACCCGACCCGACTCAACTGCTCTGTACTCTGTAGGCGCGCTGCGGCCGATAGCGCGCGGTTGCGCAGGCGACGCGCGGACAGACGCAAGAGTTGCTGCCGTCGGGCGAGCGATCGAGCGATCGAGCGTTCGCTTCGGCGACTTGGCGTCCACCCGGCGGCTACAGCAGTACATTTTACGCGATGACGACGAAACGGCTCGTGGGCTACTTGCCTCGTGTTTCGTGTCTCAGCGCCCGATCGACTTCCTTGTTCGTCGTCGGCTCGATATTTCTTTCCGTCTTTGACGCGCGCTAGAATGCACGTCGGAGCAAAAGAGACGTTCACGGCGACAGAACTGAACCGAAATGAAAGGACTTGAAATAAAATAGAACTGAAGTGAAAGTTCGACCATTTCGTTTCAGTTCAGTTCAGTTCATATTTATTCCTTTGTACGCTCCTTAAGACCGGCCCAGGAAGAGCACAATTCTACACCATTCACCGTCAACGTCGTTTTAGGCAGAACGATTTTGCCTATTGCGACTCATTTCTCCGTAGCGTGGTCTGTGTCATACTACCCTAGCTGCTTAAACCATTCTATGGATTTAGATGTAATTTGGCACGTACACTTGTGGGGTCTAAATTTTCCAATGACACGTTGTGTACTGCAGGGTCGAAACCCCATCCGAAGCGCAATGCTTCCGACTTACGAAAAGACGCGATTTATGACTGTCACGTTTCAGCATCAGTCATGCAGCGACTCTGCCTGTTACCAAATCACTTTTATCCTTGTCTAACGTAATAGCAAAATCAAATCTCGCGAATTCAGGGGCATCGCCAAGTAATTAATGTGGGGTGGACACGTGACGAGTACGGAGCGAGAGCCTATAGGCCAAGGGGATTCTGACGGCCGAGCCCGCTGCAGTGGGGTCCAAGGGCAGAGCCCCTCAGGAGTCGCCACTGAAGTTGAAAAAGTTCTAGCTTTTCAAGAATCCCAACTGAAGCAGCAAACTTGCCTTATACTCCGTATTTTGCGAACTCTAAACCTGACCTACTCCCTTTCGGTGTAGGACATTCCCCAATGGACATGTTCGGATGTTCCCCCGGACGTTTCCCCCTCCCTATACTTTTACATGAGAATCTCTTAAACTCTAAACCTGACTGACTCCCTTTTGCCCCCTCCTGTCAAATAATCACCGGATGTGCGTCAATATCGCGAAATAATTCTGGCAAAAGTCGAATGGACATGTCCACCTTATGTCGACCCAGTGCACCCAGTGGCGACGCCCCTGCTTGCTATTTAAATAAGCCTATGAAAATAAATATAACTTACCAATTGGCATTTAAATTGCACGACGAATAAAAGCCAAAGAATAACGTTTCATGTGACATTTTTAACGTTTGCAAAAGCTTTTTAAAACTAGGGGTTTTAAAAACTAATTTTCCATTTCTGGTCCGACCGTGTGTCGTGCTCAATATCCAATATGCACACTGGGCATAGGGGGCGCTGGCCGCTGGGACACGTACGTGCCCCCTCTCCTCATAGGAGACCACTCGGTTAGGCCTCCAAATAGTGCCAAGAATGCACACATAAAACTTGATTTTTGACGCAAAAAATCCAAACAGTTTTTTGGCCAACCGTTAATTAGCTGTAATCTTGAAGGTCTGGCCTTTTGCTACGAGATGTCCGTCGTCTGCTGTCAGCCTAGTCTCCTTGTCGTGTGTAACGGATGTATTGTGGCTAAACGGTAGGTTCTGCCGAAAAACTTTTTACACGAATAATTAGCCCCATGTCATACACATAGGCATGCAAAATTTCGGTGATCAGATCAAAAGAAACATTTTCAAATCTGGGGTGAACAGAAAGGGGGAAGAGGTAGGAAAATCTGCGTTTTTATTGACCACATTACCTAGCAAAACAAACACTGTCAAAGCTACAGTGGTCTCGGAGAACAGGCAACACATAAAAATATCAATTTCGTAGCATAAAATAGTTAAGCTTACTTACTTATTCGCAGTAGTGCCTTGTGACGTCATTGTTACGTCATATTGTGTTTATTTACTTTGTTTACCAGTAATAATTTTTAGAATAAATCGTTTGATATGGGCAGAATAACAAAGGATGATCGCTGTTTGATCATGGGCTAACGAACTGAGAACTGTTTTGCTAGGTAATTTGGTTACACAATAAAGGTGCGGTAGGTGGAAGAACTTCACGTTTACGCGCCATAAATTTCTGCTTGTAACAGTGAAAGAATGCTTAAAATCGGTGCTGAATTACCGAAGTTATCCCAAAATAAAACTAGGTATCCGTTTTTTGGACCACCCTGTATTTACAGTAATTTTCGGTCCTTGATTAATTTTGATAAAATTCTATGTTGTTTACGACCAATGTCAACAAAAATAAAAATTGTTCAGGTGCAATATATTCCATTGTTTTCTCTTTTATTTGGTGATCGGACTGAATTTGTGACGCAGTACAGTTTACGGCAGTTCTGTGCCCATGATGAAGAAATCGGAGGCAAAGATGAGCATTTTTGGCCGCGGTTTTGCTCCGAGGCAACCGAGTGCGTCTCCTCAGTCATCGAACGGAATAATCGTCTACATGTACGGCTGTTCAAACACCGAGCAGACGCTGGTTGTTCAGGAATTTGGAAAAACATTTGATGCCGAACAACTGTGTTACATGGCAGTTGAGAAATTAGAGATGACCCCATTGGTTGCTACTCTGTTTGCTTTGGCTTACCCGTCCTTGGAGTTTTGGTGCCCACCCAATGAGAAGATACTGTGCTCCGAAGATTGCACTCGCGAGTTTGCTTTGCGTGTCCGATTTATTCCTCCAGACAGCGTGATTGCTAAACTGCCACACATTGATGGCAAAATGTTCAACTATTTGTTCCAGCAGATACGCAACGATTTCATCAACGATCGCATTGTTTACCGCGACGATTCAGTTAAACAGGAGCACCTGCTTGGGCTCGGAGTGATTGACATGGTCCGCTACGGCAAACAACAAAATGTGAATTTGACTGGACTGCGGAACCTTGATCCCCATAATTTCATTCCTTCCAGTGCCAAGAAGAACTTCAAATTGCTCTGGGACAAGAAAAGGCTGCAACTGAATTTCAAACCACACTTGGACCGCCAGTATAAGCAGTATGAAAATGATACTATTACAAACATACAGCTGACGTACATTAAAAGTGTTGCTGAGTATGCAGAGCATTATGGAATGGAGACATTCAGGATAACGACTAATGTTGGCAGTGGCAGTAATCCAACAGTTGCACAAGTCAAACCATATGATAAAACCTTTCCTGGACTAAATATTTATGAGGGGAAGGTAATGTAAGCCATTTTGTATTATTGACTTTCATATTGTATTTGTGCTGTAATGGATGTGGTTGTAGATTGATAAAGTTGATGTTTTTACAGTTTTTAAAATGTCGCATGGTGCACTTTATAGTGCTTGTTTTGTGTATTATATTACTAATACTGTTAGGCTGTTTCATTATTGTACTGTTCGCATACTTAATATGGTTAACCGTAACCATGATGTCACATAGATGCTGTGAAGTCAGGGATATTTCAGAGAGTCTTATATGACTGCTGGAAACAGTGATAAGGATGCAGTTTTCTGTTCATCAGACAGATACCCAGAAGGCTAGTTTCAACATGACTTTGCATTTTGAAGCTTATTGATCTGCCAGAATTATACCAAATTCCATTTTGCATGTAACAGAACATTGTCAAATGAATTTCGATGCTTGATGGTGTTAGTGATTGTCACTGGGTACTTCACATGACCTGTTTTCTTAGTAGCTTTTAAGCACCAGCTGTTATTATTTTATCATAGCAGTGTATGATTTTTTGATGTGAAGGATCATTTTCATTCTACAATTCCTGACTTGATGAGCATCAGCATTTCTAAGGGATCACCTTGCCAAGTTCATATTGACCGACAAACAGGACGGCCGAAGGTTTGACACTGAAACTTTATCAATACTCTTTTTGATTTGAAAGTAATTTTAGTACTTTCGTACTTTTTTATATGAAAAATTATGTTTTGTGTTTATTTTCAATTTCTTTAACTTAAATTTTGCTGTTCGGTATTATTTCATCAGGCTGTTACCAATAGGTTGTATGTTAGGTCTTCATCTCTTTTGAGTTTTGAGTTTTGATTCTGTTTGTTGGGTGTTAAGAACGTAGTGCTGCAATTCACACAGGTTCTTTGTTGAGGATCTGAGCTAACTTCACTTGATTGGTTAAACAACAAGAAAGTTCAGCTGTCGCTAGGGAAAATGAGCTACAGCTTATACAGTTCCTGTTGCGAGGTTATCCAAGGTTGATGATTTTCATCTCATGTGGAAGGCCGTATGCAATTTCCCATTAGTGATCAATAGCAATCTTGGTCTTATCTCTTACTATTTTGCCACAATACATCCATGACAGACAGATAACAATCTTGCCATAATGCGTACAGCATAGCTGTAGCGTGTCAAAAACCAAATGTGTCAGAATAATTTGCTTAAATTACCTGTCAGCTGAAAGTAGTGAGTGATAATATAGTTGTTGTGGTGCTAAGGTGATTACATTTGAAGATCGTCAGATGGCACTGTCATTCGTCTCGCTGCTTGATGGTTATTATCGTCTACAGGAAAACTTTCATCATCATTTGTGTAAAGATGTACAGTCACCGATGGTCAGTCATCTTCGGCTGCTGCGCTGTCACGGACCTGTCAGGTAATTTGTTTGTTGATTTGTTCACTTGTTTGTTTCGTTCATTCATCTATTCATCCATTCTCTCACTTATTCGTTTGCTTTGTCACCTCTGTGTAACATGGCTGACAAATAGTGTAAAGTTTGACATCACTATCTGTCATCCCGTCATCTTTATCTTGACATATACATGCAGTAGCAGATTGTGTTAGGTCAATTGTATTTGCCAGATGAGCAGCACTAGTTATGGTTTAAGTTTATGATCTTTTACTTTTTCTGGGATTTTTCTAAAAGTTGTTTCAGTGATGTAGCAAGGAGTGGGCGGTGACCAGACTGCGGGAGACCGCCAGCCGCAATGCTCATTGTAACTTCCTTCTTCGACAGAGTGAGAAAGAGTTTCACTGCTACACGCTGGTCTACATGAAACCACCCAGCAGGGAGGTGGTATGTCTGCAGATCAGACGGCTTCCAGACACCGGCCAATACCAGCTGGTAGTCACCGAGGAAAATCCACCAGCACTGAGTTCAGTTAAAGAGCTTATTGCCCATTATCAGCATAATAGCCCAACCGATGCAATCTCACTGCAGAGCTGTGCTGCACCTGCTAATCCAAGTATGTCCACTTAGATTTCATCATTAGCATTGTCGTTATCACTATCATATATATATTAGCCAGATATTGATGTGGCTTGGTGGTGGGGTGTTTCTGGCATTGAGCTCACAATTGAGAGGTCACAGCTTCAATTCTTGGCTAGTTCAATGCCAGATAAGAACTTTTGAAAACTTGTTCAACCATGCACCTTATCTCATCATGCAGCAGTGATTTTCAATCTGGGTTCTGCTGAACCCAAGGGTTCCACTGAACCCAAGGGTTCCACGAGCATCTGCTAAGGGTTCCGTGGCTGGTCAGCAAAAAAATAACCTAGCGTGCAAAATTACATCAGACCAAGCCATAGAAGTACTACGTAGTATGTACTGAATGCTTAGTTCCAAATTAGCGCTTCTAGCTTTTGCGATTATTGTTGTTAACATTGTTAGAATATTTACATTGATCAATAAACACTAACGTATTAGTGCTAGTGTTAATAAATCATGTATCCATTTATCGAGATACTTTTATTGCTTGAAAAATTCTGCTTGAAAAATATTAAGAGCTTTGCCCGTCAGCGCAACTGACTGGGGGTCCAGACTCCCTGAACTGTCTGTGGACGTAAAAACGTTAAAAAATCCAATGACAATTTGTGCGCCATTGGTGATCGCCTTGTAAGGTGTTCTGGTTACGGGTGAAATGAAATTGCTAAATAATATTACACTAATACGGTGATATTAAACAAGTCTTTTGCTTGCTGCTTTATCGTCAGCATTTGGGGGTTTTGCCTTAGGCTCCCACAGGTTTCCTGCCTCTTGACTCCACTAGGGACATCGGTTTTTAGACATCCTGAAAATTCAACCTCGCCTACGTCGCTGGACTTACGGATCATTGCATGGGGTTCCGTGAGTGATCGTCACACTTACGTATGGTTCCGCTGCAGCAAAAAGGTTGAAAAACACTGCCATGCAGTTACCCCACATGGTGTCTTTCAATAGTATATAGTGAGTAATTGAGTAAAACCCAAATTCCATCACGCCGACTTCAAGACTTTCACTGAAATTTCCCTGCAGGGAAAGTCGCAGACACAAATCATGAAAGTTTGTGACACAAATTGTTACCGACTTTCGTGATTTATGTCCGCCTCACTTTGTCGCTGACTTTCCCTGTGCATTGTAACGGACTAAAATCCTGTTGTTTTAATGGATTTTAGTC
>Ga0209671_1002366_pt1 | contig 17177 bp, 13 predicted proteins | sample WorMetHERISLAND2_2_FD_187401 | JGI IMG/M metagenome (GOLD analysis project Ga0209671, IMG submission 187401) | Marine gutless worms symbiont microbial communities from Max Planck institute for Marine Microbiology, Germany - Olavius geniculatus... | ecosystem: Host-associated > Annelida >...
AGGGGGGGTAAATTTTTTTTAATTTTGTGACGTCATTTATGGACGACCCCTATAGTGTTTAATAAGTACGGTTTCATTGTTGTTCAAAACAGGCAGCCCCTCAGAATGGCAGACCCAGATCGGTTGGTCACATTAACCGAGTAAACTTTTATTCTGGGTATTCTGTACTGTTATCATTTGGCCTCTTGGTTGCGATATCTGAATAATCTTTGATTTGATCTGTGTGACTTGGTGACTTGCTGTGACCATGTCATATGGGTTTTTGTGTGCATTTGTGTTGCTAGGCCGCATTCCAGCATGATGGGTCGACTGCCACAGACCAACATCTACGAAGATGTCAAGGCTTATCCTGTGGTCTGTTGACGTCGCAAGATTATTATGACGGTTGATATTTCCTGCCAGAAGGGGATGTCACCATCATATTACATGTGTCACTTTCTTCTTTTATTGTGTTGGTGGCAAACAAATCTGGGTTTTTTTATTAACAAATCTTACTTTGCAAAAACATTGTATTTGTTGGGTTTATTATGGGGAATTCTTAGCTCAGTTAACTTCCTAATTGCTATAATATTATTCACTATATCTAAGTTATTGTCTTTTGGTTTATTTTTAGGTCAAGATCTGAAGACTGCTACTATTTTCTATTCTATTTCTGTTGCTATTTTTGCTATTTCTATTCTCCTCTATGGCACCTATTCTTCCACTTTTTCTATTATTATTAATCTAACTTAGTCTGAGATGAATTGGGACCCGTTAAGTCACAATCGATTCATCTCAGAAAATGCATCACACGGTGAAGAGATAAGTTCTGAAGGTAAAAGTACTGTTTTATTCTTAATTCACATGTTCAATTAAACGTAACCAACATTGCCAAACTTATAGACTCGAAAGTCATTGACGGCGCACCACTATTCACAAACTGACTACTACGGCTCTGCTCGCATTGCTCGCTCTGCTCGATTCTTCTTCTCTTCTTCTTTTTTTATGTGGTCTGCTTACCAGTGCAACATTAAAAGACATAAAGTAGAAAGTGATTTTCAGTTTTCTCGAAATGTCATTAGCACCAGATAGGATGTTTTGCCATTCTACTCTTGTATTGCTATTGCTATTACAATTACTATTGTTATTGCTGTTTCTATTATAACTATTATTGTTATAACATAGATAGATTGTTTTTTTGTTGTTATAAGGCTCGTGAGATTCCCGGCATAAAGATCTTTAGTTACTCTGCATCGCTGTACTACGCCAACGCCGCTCACTTCGTGCAACAGTTGTACAAGCGCGCTGACTGCAACCCGGATATGATCAAGCAGGTACTGATGGGCAGTTTAAAATTTAATGAAACTATAACAAAATTTCAACTAAAAAAGATTAAACTAGAAATTTGGGGCAAAGCCCAACATGAGTCCGCCCGGCGCCCTAAGTCCGATTTGGGGAAATGATGGGGGGTAAAATTTCCCCGGCATCAAAGTCACGTGGCCCGAACTTGAATGCATTGGCATACGCCGAACGCGCATTGTAGATTTGGGGTAGGTCAACATGGGTGCTTATAACTTTGTTTATGGTGGACGGAATTTCACAAAATTTTTTTTTGTTCAACACCGAAAAGATCGTGCTCGTCAACGCCGTTTAGATTTTGTCGCTATCTTCATCGGTTCCAGAGATATTTGCGCTCAAACTCAAAAGTCGTCGTAAAACGTACTAAATTTTGGACATTTTTTGCCCTCCCAAATTTTAAGGGGGGCTGTGCCCCCAAAAGTTGTACTTGCGTTAACATCCCAACCTAGAGACACGTCAAGTGCCAAAATTTTGTCGGGCTGCACCCCCTAACTCCGAAGTTATAAGCGCTCCTTTATTGCATTTTAAGCCAATTTTTGACCCTCCCTTTGAAAAAAGTTGTAAGGGGGGGCCCTGTCCCTGGTGGGGGGTGCGCTAGTAAGACATGGTGATTCTCTAGCGCGTGTAAAAATTTGGGGGCGCAGCACCCCCTAGGGGTCGAAATATGTTCTTCCGAAAAAATGTGCTTTAGGTGGGTACAATTCCACATCTAAATCTCCAAGGTCACTGGACCAAACTTCACCGGACTTGTTTTGCCTAACGCAGGAGGAATCGCGGTAGACGGAATGACTATCCGATTTTGAATACCTTCATTCGTTTCGGAGATATTTGCCGCCGAACTTTGAAGTCGTCCGAAATCGGGCTAAATTTTGCATGTTTTTAGCCCCTGAAATTTTTTTGGGGTGCGCTCCCCGCCTCCCCCCGAAATTTTGGACCGGCATTATAAAATTCGGCCCAGTATTGACCACCGTGCAAAATTTCACGCCTGTCGGCCCACGCATCTCGGAGATCTCGCGTTGACAAAATAAATAAAAAACATCTGGGCTAAAACTTATGTCCGCTCCGCAAGCTATCACTTTCGGGCAGACTAATTAAACTGTTAATTAGCGAATATGTTGGCAGTGTAGTTAACTAAACAAACCATACAAACAGTCCTGTCTGTGTTACTAGATTGTGTCTGTCATTTTTTGTCATTTGTCTGTTTTATGTAACAGATGTATTGTGGCTAAACAGTACATTTTACCAGAAAACTGAAAGTGCAAACCCTGTGGTACCTTAGTCATGTTGCTATCTGCAGCGGTTTGGCCACAGTTTGCAACGAAAGTTGTTGCCTGCATGGGCTACGTATTTGCCTTTCGCTTATGCAGGTACTTGTTTGCTATAACTGGAAGTAGTGAAGGTATGACTAATTGATCTTACTATCTCGAATAAGTAAATGCGGTTGGCCTTTCCTAGCGTCAGCTGGGCTTATAGCTGGTTAACTTTTGCAGGAGCGCACCCAGCGGGAGTTACGTCAGGCGGAGGTTGAGCATAGACGTAAGAAGCAAGTTCGGTCTTCAGTCACATCAAGAGCCAAGAAGAAGCGACTACAACTCACCGCCGACCAAGATGACCGCATGTTCACGGTACTTTTTGTCTATAATAGTAATAATATATCATTATTATTACAAGTTATAGTGAGGTAAGAATAATATTAATAATGATATATGTAAAAAAACTTACCAGTTTAAAACTGTGTGTAAGGACCATGTGATGATATCAGTCCTCTAAAACAGCAAAAATTATTTGAGTAACCTTAGATGGGACTCAAAATCTCGCAGAAATCTCTTATGCAAGCCAAGTTATAGCCAATTTTGTCCCAAATTTCGTTGCCATGGCAATGGGGGTTAATCGGCGGTAAATATAAATGTCACCGTTAATTAGGCCGATTTCGAAAACCATACGCTAGAACCAAAAATTGCAACTGTGTCTTGCACACAAGGAAGTTATGACAGTTTTAAGAATTTTTAGGTTTTTCCCATAGCCGCCATTGTAATATTTGTCGAATTTTTGAAATAAATAAGTCAAAAATTAAATTTTTATTTTGTGACATTAAAAAGGCACTTTCTTGCGCAGAACCACGTCATTTGACATATTAAGCATACAAATCGGTCTAACTGACTCGCCTGTTAGTTAATTTTGAACAGGAGAGGTGTATATTTCATTTATATGGGGAGCAAAAACCCCTGGGCGGATTAAGCCCAAATTTTTTATGGTAGGCATTTACGACATAATCACGCCGTTCAAATTTGGTGACGATCGGTTCAGGGGTTTTGGGTTGGCTGAGGGTCAAAGTTTGCCTTTTCCCATAGACTTTGAAGGTCGTCCTTACAACACTCACACTACTGTGTGAGGTGTGATATTAGTAGTAGTAACTGTGGTAATAGCATACGAGTCACATAACCGGCCAGGAAGAAACATACATTGACCTGATAACTCTCACAGGCTTCTCACTAATTCCTTTACGTCGTAAACTCCAGTATAACACCTCTCTAGGTACTCGATGAAAAGCTTTCTCCAAATCCACAAACATCCAGTATCGTTTTCTGTTCCCTTCCAGAATTTTTCCTGCACTTGACGGAGAATAAAAATGGGATCTGTGGGTCCCCTTCCTTCAAATGGTTAGAGTGAATGTGTATTGTGTTACATGAATGTTGGTATTCGATGCCTAATTACCGCATAGGCCCCAAACGTGACATACTGTTTCTCTGATGCGCCTTTCAATCACTCGTTCATACACTTTTAGTGCAATTTCCAGCAACTTTGTTTTGTATATTGTACATGACTGGTACCAAATTATACTGCTCAGTGTCAGAGGCACGTGTGTGTGAACAACTTGCCTGGGGTTGTTGCCTGTAGCGGACTGGCTGGGAGTTGAACCAGTGACCTCGTGATCACTAGTCTGCCATGTGACCGCTAGACTACCAAGCTGCATGTTGTTGTTGTATATGTGTGTGGGTAGGATAATGATGCGGATGCAAATACGGAGACAGCTGCAGCAGCAGTGGCAGTGGTGGAGCCTTCAGGGAATGATTCAGATGAACATAGCAGTGATGCTGCTTCGGCAGCAAACCCAAAGATCCATTGCGTCATCATTGACTGTTCGTCCATGATGTTTATCGACTGTGTGGGCACCATGACCATTCAGCAGGTATATCTGTCTGTCTGTCTCTCTGTCTCTCTGTCTGCTATTTGTTTGTTTGTAATACATGCATTGTGGCTAAACTGTACATTTGCCGGAAAACTGTTTGAACATGTAAATAGGATTGCACGACAGCAACCCTATGGTACCAAGTCGGACTTCTTACAACTCCTTATTTGTCTCAAATGAGGATACTGACTGCACTCCAAATATTCGCATTGCTCAGTGTGGCCAAACTGCTTCAGTTAGCGGCATGGCATAGTTACTATTGACAATTTATAGGAAACTATCAATGCCTTATCTGATGTTACTATTGCCGACCCCCAATGGACACGTGTTCTCTCAAAATAGAGGTGCCGACCCCAAAATTTGCATGGTGCATTATGGCCAAACTGTATCAATGCTATGGCTACTATTAACACGCTACAGTCATTTGCAAATGCCTTGTCTCATGCCTTCATCGCCGACCCTCCTCTTTCTTCCAAACAGGGGTACTGAACTGACTCCTTATCATTTGCATCTGCTAGTTTTTAGACAGCAGCATATGGTCGGCTTTTCCTAGCAACAGCTGGGTTTCTTGTCTGCAGGTTATGAAAGACTACAGTGATGTCGGTGTGACTGTTATTCTGGCATGCTGCAGAGGTCAGTTGACTTTATTTCGAGTATATGTAGTCTTTTGTTAGTTTGAGAATTTAACCAACAACTTGAAGTAATAGTAATAATAATTGTAATATTTGGCAGCGACAATTTTCAGTGGAGTGGGCAAGTCTAACAAGTTCAACAAACCAAGGTTCCTGAATTTTTTTTCTTCATTTTCTGGGCCCTGGAAAGTTACGTAAAATAAGTTTGGTTCTGTGCAGTCCTGGAAATCAAAGCATAAGGTCTCAGAAAGTCTGGGAATATAAAATCCCGGACCGAAATCATGGATTTACTGGTTGTTCAAAATAAACAACTTGTAGCACTAGCATAGATAGCACTTACTTACTTTCTTACTGGTGGGCTTCAAGAAGGTCCTGAAAAACGCTCTGATGGTCTTGGAAGCTGCTGGAAAAGTCCTGGAATTCTCTGTCGGTAAAAGTGTGGGAATCCTGCACGTTGACGTTTGGAGATAGAGGTAGCATCTAGTTTTGGTGTTGAAAGAAAGTGATTTAGGGCCGATTTTATTTTAACCAAGGCATAGTTATAAACCATGGGTTCTGTTGGCGCATTCCCCGATGGGTGACAGCGTAGAGGCAGAGAGCTCCTAGTCTGGGGGTCAGGAGGCAAAGCTCGCTGAAGCTGAAAGCTTCTCAGTAATCAGATGCTCGCAAAAAAGAAAAATCTACACGGTTTTTCATAAAAAGCACCCTTTTTTCTTTTTTTATAATTCACTGAAATGATGATCAATTTGCACAAAATTTGTACCAGTTGTAGCAGAAAAAATACTAATTCAAAACATTGCAACAAAATTTGGCAGTTGATTAAATTTTTTTACTAATCTTGATGTAATGCTGACGTCATAATGTGTCACGGGTACAAGCTGGATAGTCTCAACTGGTGCTGACAGTTGCTACCCTACTTCATGGTCAGCTTAATCTGGTTCGCTAATGAAAAATTCTTATTGTGTCAGCACTAAGCAACATGGGTACATGAAATCAGGTGTCTTGCAATCCAAAAATGCATCCATTTTGCAAGCTCGGTGTGCTAGTGCACTGCCTTGCTCGAATGAGTAAAAAGTCCAACTATCCTCACAGACAAGTAAATGCCGTCGCTTTGAATGTTTTTGTAACTGTATCTGCAAAACTTCAACAATTTGTCATGAATGAACCAGATTTTTTACCATTGGAGCAGGGTAGCAACTGACAGCACCAGTTGAGACTATCCAGTTTGTACCCGTGACACATTATGACGTCAGGATTACGTCAGGACTAGGAAAGAATATTTAATCAACTGCCATATTTTGTTGCAATATTTTGAACTAGTATTTCTTCAGTTACAACTGTTCATATTTTGTGTAAATTGATCATCATGTGACTGAATTATGAAAAAAACAAAAAGGGGTCTTTTTATGAAACATCGTGTATTTCAGTTTCTTATTTTGCAACTGATTTGTTATTCAGTAAAAGTCATCTGGTCAAAAAATTTGTTTTCACTGAGGCAGTAGTTGTAAAAACAACTAAGCTGGCCAGCTTGTTTGCCTTAAATTTAGCACCTCTGAAGCTCTGCATATGGCGCTATATAAATATAAATATAATAATAATAATAACAATAAAATGTTGCTACAGCCCTATGATCAGGGAATGAAATATGGTACGTGCAGAGGCAGTGTTTGAGAAGCTGTGGAAAGGCAAAGTGTTCGGTGAATCAGAAGACAATCCTCCTGTCTACCTTGACATTCATGATGCTGTCCTGGCTGCTGTTGAACTTGACGATACGCTACACCAGCAGGTATTCACTTGTAATTTCATTATTTCCACAAAGTGAACGGAGTGAATGATATTTTCATTCATTGTGTGTCGGTGTGTGTGTGTGTGTGTTTGTGTTTGTGCAGAAGAGTTTGAGTCTTTATATGTCTATGACTGTGCAAGATAGGCAGGCATATAGTTGTAATTGGCCACGAATAGGAAACCGCTCATGGGGGGGAGCTGAATGGTCATGTGACTGAGACGTTGACTTTGTCGCAGACACAAATCATGAAAGTCTGTGGACTTTGTCGCCAGCAAGGTCTGCAGAGTTTTGTGATTTATGTTCACAACTGAGTCCATGGCGTACTTTGTCCTTGACTTTTCTTATGCTTTGTCATGGACTAAATTTCATTAGAGTGACAGGAACACATTTGTTGCAGACTTTTCCACGGAAAGTTCGAAACTTTTCTGTGACTTCCCTTTTTCATGATTTGTCACTGTTTGTGTTTGTGGCTTCCATGATCAATCTGAGACTTAAGGGGGAAATTCCAGTGAAAGTTGGCGTAATGGAATTTGGGCTTAAGGCCTTCAGTATCTTCTGAGTTTGTATGAAAACTAGTGTAACAGTTGACACTGTTTGCGATATATTTTATACGTTTTTTAAAATTTATTTTTGTCGTCATTGACGAATGGCATTGTCGGATGTGTTACAGTTGTCAGCTAGCGTGGACGGTTCTTTAAGTTTAGTGCTGGATGCAAGGAATGCAAATAGGAACAATGCAGACATTACAGACATTGAAGATTATCATAGGAAACCCATCTCAGAGGTGTGAAGCGTCACCTGCTATATGAGATCACACAAGAGTTATTTGCCACCCAACACAGGTGAATGCATTCCGCCTCAATCCAACCAGAGAGGCTGGTATTTGATTTGCCTACCCCAGAGGGACAGAAGGCTAAGTTGACTTTGGTGCTGGTTATATACCAAGATGTTTTACCTGTGTGCAGAAATTCACCTATTTTGCGGAATAGGTAAGTCGAGTACCACTTTGCCTGGCTGGGGTTAAGTTAAGGTGGGGCGCATTCATTTGTGTCAGGTGGCAGGTAACACTGTGTGATCCCATATGGCAGGTGATGCTCCGTGGCTTTGAAATGGGTTTCCGAGGAAGAGCTGTACTTTTTTCTAATCGTTTGAAAACGTCGTTGGATGATATGTGGCAGTTGTCGGCTGATGTGGATGGTCCTCTGAGTTCGGTGCTGGATGTAAGAAATATGAATAGTAACAATGCATCTATCATCTCGGATACAGCACAGCCTGCAGTCAATGAACCTGACGCTTATGCCACCCGTATAGCACAGGTACTGTCTTCTTACTGGTAATTTGACTACCCCCGACACCACATTCTCCAATAGAGAGCATTCTGAGATTGATGACTGTTGTCTGAAGGATAAGAGTGAAGATTATTAGAACTACCATTACTCTTACATATGCATACTTATGATGGACAGTTTTTACAATTTTAGGCCTAGGGTTGATATTTTTTGTGTTTTGTGTTCCATATCAGGTTTCTTGGTGTAAAATTCTGTTTATTATTATGTGTTTATACATGCATTGCCTGGAAAGGCCGTCCCACTCATGGCAAAACATGGCCTTTTGGCAAAATCATGGCATTTGACGTGTTTTGTGATTTTCTACTGTCTTTAATGATGTATGACAGTTGTCATCTAGCATGCATCGTCCTCTATTCTCAGTCCTAGCTAGCACATGTAGCATCTCTCTACTGGTTGTGTGTTTATAATATGATGCAATACAATATGGATTTGCACTTGAAAACTGACAGATGAACTGATAATAATGCTTTTTGAAGGCCAAGGCTTTGAGGCTAAGGCCTTCAAGGCCAGTGGTCTGAAGCCAAGGCCAAGGCAAAATTTTTTCAAGGCCAAGGCCACAATTATTTGTCGTCAAGGATAATCCTTCTTCAAGGCGTCAAGGCCATGAAGCCAGTGGTTTGAAGTCAAGGTTAAGGCCAGGGGCCTAATTTACAAAAGATCATACGACAATAGTAAAATTGTTGCAAAATCCTCGCAACTTTGTCGTATCTTTGTCGTAAATCAAAAAGTTACGATGTCGTAAGATTGTTGTAAAAACGTCATATCTGAATTCTGGAAGCTAATTGTACGACTTCGTAACTTTCTCGCAATTTTGTCGTAACTCCGTAGTCACTAAAATTAGCCAGCCAATCAACCACCATTACGTTGACCTCAATCATGACCTCAGCCAATCGCAATGCAGTCACTGAGCCAGGTGGTGCACGGCGCTGCACGCCCATCGTCTGCTTCCGCCGTTGCCAATGGTTACCAATGTAAACAATAATCTTTAACTGATTTCGCAGCGATTTCGCTGCCTGAAGTTACTGCAAATGAAATTTATATGTATTACAGGACTATGTGAGAATTATATACTAATGGAAAATTTAAATAATTACTGCAATGCGTGCTTGATGCTGTCCTATGACAGCATATTAATGAGCTGTCGTACATTTTGTCGTAACTTTTGTGGTAACTTTGTCGTATGATTTTTTGAAAAATCGCGTTTTATCGTACATTTGTTGTAAACCTTCTGCATGTCGTAACATTGTTGCATATTTGTTGTACGATATTTTGTAAATTAGGCCCCAGATCTTTTTGAGGTCTAGGCCAAGGCCATGATTTGTGGTTTTCGAGGACTGTCCTTGAGTTATAGGACAGGGGACCCCATCCTTGCTTGCATGGTTACTTTTTTACTATATTAATACTGGCGCAATTATTATATTGTATTGTTTAGTAGTGTGTTTAAAGTGTAAAACTTGCCACAGTTATTTGTTTTCTATCGGACTAGCTTATGTAACCTTTGCAGTGGTCTGACTATGTTCGCATTAAACGAATATTGTATAGTATTGTATTTTTGTCTTTTTGCACGTACAGCAGCCGGCGGTGAGAGTCAATGGAAGTCTGGGCTCCTTGATGAATAATAATTCTAACAACTCGAATAATGTGAACAATGACAACATCATTGAACGACCAGTTGCTACTGCCAGCAATAATGAGCAACCTTTAGTAAACAATGAGCCTCTTTTACACCATGATAAAGCTTCAGTGGCTGACATGCCGGCTGAGTCTTCTCGTGAGGTATATATCATCATTTCTCCCTCATCTATTTATCGTTGTCATCTTTATCTTTGTCTTTTTTTAGCTGGCTTGGTGGCGTAGTGGTTAGAGCATTGGATTTGGAACTGAGAGGTCACTGGTTCAACTCCCGGCCGGTCTGCTAACAAGTAACAACTCTGGGCATGTGTAGTTGCAAGTGCTCTAGTGGTTGGTTTTGACTCATATGGCTATGGTTCGATTTCGATCGTGGGCCACTTGCAAGCAATCTTTAGCAAGTTACTAACCTGCTGTGTGCTCAGGTCAGCTCAGCCTTCTACCCTCAGCGGGCCGGGGTGGGAAGTGAGTAGTGCGAAGCTTACAGGCTATGGGGAGATGGTCTGCTGTGGCTGATTTGGGCAGTGGTATGTCTGCTTGCTGCAAACCGCGGGTCCAGTTGTTCATTTAGGCGGGCAATGGATGGCTGCATAGTGTGCTGCAGTATCATTAGCTCGTGCCAATCAGCTGCCACTTCTAAGATTGTAAAGCGCTTCTGGTCTCGAGTCTTGACTCATGTAAGAAGTGCTATAGCAAGTCCTGGGTCTTTGTAATGGTAGGTTGTTTGATTATCGATCACGAGATTGAGGGTTTGATCCCCGGTTGGGTCGCTATCAAGTGGTTACTACTTGGTTGGGTGACTGTTCGCGGAGGTAAACCATCTTGGTATGTAACAACACTAAGGTCAACTCGGCTTTTCATCCCTCTGGGGTAGGTAAATCAAGTACTGGCCTGTTTGGCTCAAGCCGAGGAGAGGTGTGTTCACCTGTGTTGAATGGCAGGTAACACTGTCTGATCCCATGTGGCAGGTGATGCTTTGTAATCCTGCAATGGGTTTACCATAACAATTTATACATGGCCTTTTCACATACATATTACTTCTTGTTGTATTGTATATATGGTAACAGCCGGCAGTTGATGTGAAGGGGCTATTGGGTTCGGTACTGTCTGCCAGCATGGAGAATAATGCAGTTACTATGGACAATCCTACCGAGTCGCAATAGCTATGCTGTCCATTGCCGGTTTGTAATATTTTGCTTAATTCTGTTATTTGTTGCATACGTTTTTGCCGAGTTTACTGTTACGTTTGTCAGCGGCATTGTGGGTTAAAAAAGTAGGCAGCCACAAGAAGCTGTGTGCAATATTTCGATAGACACTGCAAATTTGCGACAAATGAGATTAAGATTTTTTAGATGTTGAAGTTTTAATCTTGCATTCATATTTTCTGAAATGGGACATATTCAGCCATAAATTTTAGGACAAGAAGAAGACTTTTTGACAATTTTCGGAGAGCCAAAAATTTATTTTGGGCAATTACCCTCTTTCCCTCTTGCGGCAAGGTAGCCACTGATGTTTATTTTTTGTGCTGTTCTCGATAATGTTTGATTTTGTCTTGTTTTAAGCTAACATTCTGTTGATTAACTGCGAATTTTTCTCATAGTTTTTGTTACTTACTTACCAGGTGATAACTCTTGGAGTTAATAACAATCATGCAGTTATTGTTTAGTCATTTTTGTCTTTATTCTGTGTTGTCATTTGATTTGCAGTTTTCTACTTAGGCCATGTTAAAATCTGTTATATAATGTAATTGAATGTTGACTTTGGTCTGGATTGGTGACTGCCTGCAAACAGTATATAACCAGCAGCAATGTCAACTCAGTTTTTCATCACGTAACGCTGTGTAATTCTATATGGCAGGTGACGCTCTGTAGCTTCGACACTGTATGACGATCAGTTAGCAGTCATCGCCAGTTCTGTCAGCATTCCGTGCCTCATGTTACAGGGTCATTCATCACAGCTTTCATTGCGACCTCTCCGTTCTGCCAGCATGAACCATCTGACAGTGCCTCCGGTCAAGCTGACAACCATCGCTATCTAAGTGGGCTTTGCTGGGCTTTCCCTGTTGTTGGCCTTTGGACTTGGAACGACTTGTCGGACTACGTGACGTCTGCCAAGTCGTTATCCAGCTTCCCATCAGCGACTCTAAACTCAACTCTTCACCAAATCATTTTTCGGACCATTCACTTGACTGCACTTCAACTAATTTTTTTCCAGTGGACCTAGCAATAGTTTGTATTACTTCAGCCACTGTAAAAATTCTCGATTGATTTAGGTGATTAATTGATAAGCAGCAAAGTTTCAGGCCATTGCATTGCTAATCCTGAAATGAAGCTAATCTTTTTGAAAGCTTTTCCGGAAGATGGTGCTGGCCATATGTTAAGGCACGTACAAAGTGACATAACTGAACTGAATTCAACTGATTAATGGGCGAACATTATAATGCATTGTTATACCTCAGTGCAAAATGCGTGCATGTGATTGGTCCAAATCACATCATGTGACGTCCACAAATATGCCATCGTCACCTCCTCAGCAACAACGCAGTGACATAATGCCCTCCATGAGGCACTATTGACAATATTGCCTTCCCAGAGGGCACTATTTGATTGGCGTCGTCATCACGCCGACGCCAGTCACGCCTGACTAATCTGCCGATTCTTTTTTAAGTCACAATCAATAATGTTGGGGATGCTTTTTGACGTATTTCCATTCATTTCAATGCATATTTCATTGGTTCTGTTTTCCCTAGGAAGTGCAGAAACAGACTTTGGATGAGATGGAATATTGAACGGTCATTTGATGGCCAGTTGTGCCAGAAATATTTGTATTAAAAGTTATTAAAATTTGATATTTCTTTTTCAACTGTCAATCGATAGTGTTCGGGATATTTTTTTCCGGACACTGTGTACAATATATAAATCTCCTATAATGCATTACTGTTCAGTTTACTTATGTCTCTTTGTACGTGCCATCATGTGTAACATCTCATCATGCCTGTGATTTTTGGTTAACTAAATCCGTCTTTTTTCTATGTCTGTAGCTTCACTAAACCTAATGTTAATACCTGTTATCAATCTGTTCATAATCTTTGTTAAAATACTTTTAATGCTTGGTGCTATTTATTGGGTGTCCAGAAGAACTGCTAGTACAGTTTCTAAAAGTTTGCTATGGTTGCCCTGAAGTTTTGGTAGAAAAAAATTAGCACGTGATAAAAAATTTGGGTGACTGTCTATGGACAGGTAAACTGTCTCAGTATATAACCAACCATCAAGGTCAACTCAGCCTTCCATCCCTCCAGCTTAGGTAAATCGAGTACCAGCTTGCTTGGCTGGGGGCAAAGCAAGGTGCAGTCACCTATGTTGGATGGCAGGTAATGTTGCGTGATCCCATATGGCAGGTGACGCTTCACAGCTCTATGGTGGTTTTTTCATTAAGAGCTGTATGCAATTTTTGGTGGCGTGGCATAGCGGTAATGTGTTTCATCTGATCATCGAAGTTACTCTATGCCAGGCCGGGTTAGTACTTGGATGAGTGACTGTCTGTGGGCAGGTAAACTATCTCGGTATATAGCCAGCCATTTAGGTCAACTCAGTCTTCTATTCCTTTGGGGTAGGTAAATCGAGTACCAGCCTATCCGGTTGGGGTTAAGGTGGGACACGTTCATCTCTGTCAGATGGCAGGTAGCACTGTGTGATCCCATATGGCAGGTGACACTTCAAAGCTCTATGATGGTTTTTCCATAACGAGCTATACACAATTTGTAATCTTTAAACTATTAGGAGAGAGGTGTGTTTGTTTCAAATTCTCAGTGCCAAATCTGTGTGCTGCATATTGGAGAAGTTATGTACGTTCTTATGATTACATTTGTGAGCATCTGTTGTTTCTGTGAATTAAATGCACAGTACCGAATGTCCAGCGTTCATAATCGTTCACATCTTGACGATATAGCAAGCCAGAACGTGCTATTTTGTGTGTCATATTTGTAACATGTACACCGTGTCCCAAAATTAGCGACACCACTACAGATGGAGACAATCATTTTGAACTAGTCTGAAGTTTGTGCTCAATGTGACTTTTGCCTCAACGCAAGCTCTTCGTCTTGGTTACCTGCCACTACTTGATCACCTTGTCAGTAACAGTGTAGCGGCTAATGTAAACAAACTCTGACGTCATAATGACGTTACACTGAGCACACATGGTAAAATGTGGACGTCGTAATAGCTGTTATGGTAAGTAATGTTAAGATTGTGCAGTGTATGATATTTCGTTGAAATCCACAAACTGCAAACTGATTTAGGTGCATTTGAAGCAAGGGGTATCGCTAATTTTGGAACACAGTGAATATCTTGTTTGTAGCATGTATTTGATAGGATGACTGAATATGGTGAAGGCTGATTTGACTGCACGAACGGTGTAGGTTGTTACTATTAATAACTGATTGCATTTAACTCGATCAATAATTATTGTTTGCACCTGTAGCCTTGTCATGTGCTTCTCAACTAGAGGCCTTGTTTGAATACTGATTATTTAGTAGTCCGTTGAATTTGAATAATGATATACATTGTGTTGCAAAAAACAGTACTTTGCATTATTTGTCATATCTTTCCCAAAGTGTGATTGATTTTCAGAATTTTTCTGCTGATCGACTTGGGAGACAATTTGCCACAAAACTATCATTAAACCTTTTGCCACACGTGAAAGGTGTTACTACACTGTGTTGTAAAATGTTACACTGCTATTTTTTGAAAAATTGTACCAACTGATGCATTGCAGCGTATTTTATAAAAAAAAATCTAACTAACATTCTTATTTGGAAATATTTGTAACACAACATAATGTACCGATAGATGGAATGTGTGCTTCATAATTACAGATTTCTGCCACTATACTAACTTCTATATGTCGCCACAATTTATGAATTTCCGATAAAATTTTACTATACAGTTTGGCGTTAAAATTAAACATGACTGCTTGAGTTTTTAAAACTTATCCATCCAGTCTATTTTTAGATGCGTTTGCAGTATTAGCTGATACAGACTAGTCTGGCAAACTACATCGTACGTTTCCAATCCTTTTGTTTGCAAAGCAAAAGCAGTATATTTGTAATTTGTATTCAGTCCAGTTTTATCAGGAGTCATGCGTTTATTTCTTGTTACATGTGTCAGGGCTATAGCCACTGACAGGGTGAGCGTCTGAGGTATGTGGACTGCAGGGTTGTTAATGTCGCAGTATTGGTATCGCTACCAATACTATCGGCGATACTTTTTGAGTATTGGCATGACTATCGCCGATACTTTTCGTCCGTAGTATCGAAATGGGTATCGGCGATACTTTTTCAGCTATTTTTTGGCAATACTCGATACTAATACTTTTGTCAGCAAGCAGCGCCGCTGCGGCTGCTGCACAACAACGACCGAGGCACAACATTGCGGGTGTCTGCCCGCAAGCAGGGAGCAGACGTAGGCCCTAAACTACATGCGATGGACACATGTGCTGGGGTCCATCTGCTCCACGGATGAAAGAATAGGTGTCAAGACTCTTACAGCAGACCATGTGCTAGAACTAAAGGTCTCCTTGCAGCAGACTCAGAAACGTTTGATTCGAAACCCGACCACGAGCTACAGTCCAGCTGACACTCCGCGCTCTTGCTCTGCAGGTGATAGTCCACCCCCTCCTCACTCAACTTAATTACTGCCGTCAATTGTCGACCGTAACTCACTGACGAGCACTAGAAGCTGTTTATTGTGTCCTATTCAAACTGTTCAATTCTCTAAGGCGAGAAATATAATTCTCGAGATGGAGATTTTTCTCGAGTATTGATTCTCATGAGTCTCGTTAAGATCTTACTTACTTCCATGGCGACAACTAGATTTACTAAATCACTGCGTCAGCAAGTGACTAAATATAACAATGCCAGGGGTGGATTCACGAATTTTATAAAGAGAGGGCCGGTGGGCGAACGCAAGCCTATAACGGGGGTCTGGCAGTGGAGCTCCCGGGCCCCAGTGGGGTCCTGGTTCAGAGCGTCTAGTCAGAAAAAAGCTTTCAGTCTTTTGTTGCTTGACAAACAAAGGGCAGCCGTTAGTTTCATGGGTGTCATTGTGGTAAAATGTTTTTACCACTACGTAAAATGGTTTTACCACTATGTATGGGTGTCACTGCTTATGGGTAGAATATCTTATTTAGACAACAACTCAACTTAGTCTTATAGCAAGCGTGGTGAGCGAGAAAAAAATTAGACCACTTTGCTGTTTTTGTTCTATAGAGTCCCACATAGGAGGGTCTTTGGTTAACTTGAAGTGGAAAATATGTGGCATGCAAAATCTTGACGCACTGTTGAAGTTGACTACCATACCGACGAAGGAAAAAAGCGCAGCCAGCTGGGCCCCCTCTTAAACGCACTTGTGATTGCTGAATGAGTAGAAAAAAAGTATTGCCTGTAAAAGTATTGGTATTGGTATTGTCAATACTTTTCTGCAACAGTATCGGTATTGGTATCGGCAATAGTTTTTGGCCAAAGTATTAATATTGGTATTGCCAATACTTTTTACAAGTATTGTTAACAACCCTGGTAGACTGTGGATGTGTCCATCGGTAGATGCAGATCTGCAGGGTTTTTTTCTGGATGTCGATCCTGTTCCGTGACGAGTGTATACATTTTTCTCTAATAACTGCTAATGGACTTTGGAAAGCGTGTTTAATTTTTGTCTTGCTTAGCAAAATACTTTACCAAGTTTTCTTTATACTGCCGTTATTTTTTCAGCTACTAACAGTTGGGTCCCTTACGTACCTTACACACTAAAGACTAGGCCTATTCAGTGCGGACGGGATTGACAGCAGATTTAGTATTTCTCTTCTGTTGCGGACGTGGATGCGGACTTTTGGTCAGAATTCACGGACTGGCGTAGACTCATAATTTTAGGATCCACACATCTCTGGCGGTTGACACGTCTTCCTGTAGCTGATTTGTAGCTGTTTCAATGATATGACTTGTGATGCATTTATCATGCCAAGTTGTTGTGATATGTGGCCGAGCCTGTCCTTTTCTTTCCCTCGTAGCTGTTGTTTAAATGACATATCGTTGCTATTGTTATTGGTGTTGTTTAGCTTTTCCATCCAGGGACGTCGAGAGCCACAGCAGTTCTTGGGAAAACATTCTCTGGGGTAGAAATTTTTGAATTTTTCTTTGTAAATGGCATACTTTGGTGCACTTTGTATTTTTGAGCAATGGCGGACCCCTTTTTCCCTTACCC
>Ga0209671_1002367_pt1 | contig 17174 bp, 10 predicted proteins | sample WorMetHERISLAND2_2_FD_187401 | JGI IMG/M metagenome (GOLD analysis project Ga0209671, IMG submission 187401) | Marine gutless worms symbiont microbial communities from Max Planck institute for Marine Microbiology, Germany - Olavius geniculatus... | ecosystem: Host-associated > Annelida >...
CTGAAGTTAGAAGCTATATAACAGAGTGGCCTCGTTTTTTTGGGCCACCCTGTAAATTGCTACTATAGAACAAAGTCGCAAACGCACGAACGGACTGACGAACAAGGATGGTAATACCTCGCTTATGTATGTTTTATACATGTTTTAATAAACGTGAAAAGCATGTTTTTATGTTTTTGTATTTGCAAATCAATGTTTTTACGCGCGAAAGCAGCTATTGCTTTTAGCGTGTCTTAACCATCGCAATTCTGTCTGTCCGTCTGTCGGCCTGTTCGTCACACGAGTGGATCAGTCAAAAACGGTGCAAGCTACGATCACCAAATCTTTACCTTCGGCTGCCTGGAAGACTCTGGTTTCAGGGACCGTAAATTTTTCCATAAATTCGAAAGAAATTACTTCGAACAAGGGCGCCAAATGAGAGGGGGTGGGCAAAATTTGCGAATTCTGGCCAATAGGTCGCTGTATTTCAGTAACGGTGCAAGATAGGGCTTATTAATCACTAATAGGAAGTTGTACACGGGCTCTCGATTGGCGCCGAATTCAATGACCTTGAATGACCTTGAACGCCAAAATATGAGGTTTTATGGATTTTGGCGATTTCGGGCTGCGACACAAGTCTTTATCACTTACAAAAAGGCGCCACGGTATTATCATTATGCGATCCAAATAGAGAATTTGGTATTTGTATATTAACTTAGCGTGAACACCCCAATTTTTAGCTAAACTACTAAACCGGAACTGCTATAGGCTTTTGCGCGTCTCGTGAGCATTAGCTCAAATTTCTTGTTAATATCTATGTCGCAAACAATTATTAGGCCTACTAATAAAAAGTCGCTTACAAACGTCGGAACATAACGGTTATAAATCGTCACCACTGGTCACTTGGCTGTTTGGGCAGTTTCACGGTTGCGGTATTTTGCACTTTCGTTCGTATTTTCTATGGTACCAACTCTGCTGCAGACTGAGTAAGCTAACAGTCAGTTTTGAGCACAGGTTATTAATTATTCATTGTCACGATCGTCGTAATCGTTGTCATCATCGTCCGTAAATATTCGGGATATGTACGGCAGCATTAACGATCATTCGCCGACGACGGACACACGTGCGATGCGACCACGTTGCAATTTATAGCGACCTCGAACCGCATGACCAGCTGCCGCAAGTTCAGCCATCCATTCCCGGCCGCCTTATATACGGCTAGTGTCACACGAGTCATAGGCCTATCCATTTCTTCCACTATCCGGCGCTATACGATGTTTACCGCTTTCTTTCTGTCTAGCCCCTTGGCGCTGTGGGTTCGTAATGGGACGGACGAATAGCAACGATCGCTTAAATATGGAACGCATCCCGCTGTCGACGCGTGGAGTCGCGACGTGCAATTTTCGCCGTTGAAATATAGCAGCCGAGCGCGCTTATACGTGAGCTATTAACGACGCCGTTCATTGACTTGACTTACCAGGACGATTATTGTTATAAGCGGCGTCTTTGCTGCATAGCGCCTACTTTGCCTTCTTCACACGATGCACCCTCTGTTTATGTGACAATATTTCACACTGTAGCTTATCCCATGCAGACTGCAGTTTGTGTAGTCAACAGATGAGGATCTGCCATTTGCGAGTTGAAAATGGATTTGTCAAAGCCGTCGATAGATTAAATAGATATGACGCTCTCTTTCAATAATGATGATGTCTGCAGGAAATTATAAAAATTCACGCTTTCGCATCTTAGGTCATTTCACGCATTTACAACGGCAGTTTTGGTAGAGCTTTTGATCTTAAGTTACTAGAAATTTTTGAGGCTACTGCAACATAATAGCGTATGAAGCAGGGATAAAAGAGAAAACGGACTTCATGATCTAATACCAGAAACATCAACTGCAAAAGATACAAAAATATCTTTGTAATTCGCTACTTGCATGTTTATTATCTTTGCTTTTTATTGTCGATTTATTTTTATTAATTGCACCGTCACTTGCTGATGAAATACAGTTTTACATGTATATAAAATACAACTTTAATACGAAGTTGTTCTTCCTTTGCGACCCGAGTTCAGTGCTATCCGTTTCTATAATTATAGTCTTTATGGTATAGCCGTGTAGAATATAGTAGTCTACCCAGAATTGAACTCTAGAAGTGACTAAAGCTACACTTTAACTCCCTGCGACACCAAGAAAACCGTAAGATAGATATGCGGTGATTAACGGGTTAGTCGGTGAGAAATGTCCGACTGCGTCGCGATGTTTCAGACCAAATCCGCGTTGATCATTCGCAGATCCGCGACATTTGTCTGCAGCGCGCGTTGCCGAGCATCTGTGAAGTTGTTAGCGCATCGACTTGGGATTCAGAGACTGGTCAATGGCTGGCTACGACGTGAACTCGTCCAAGAGTCTGGCTCAAACTTCACTTGCTTCAGTTGTCGTGGATTTGTTGTATAACACGTTGCACAACAGGTTGTATCTTAAATTTAAAGAAATCGAACGTTTGCAGCAAATCCACCGCATTCTGTCATGTCAACAAGATGCTGTACAATTTGCTGTACGACTTGTTGTCAAGCAAATCCTCAACAAATCGATGTAGTGTAGTTTGGGCGTAAAATGCAACGACGACGACTGTGGATCTTCCGTTGTCACAGACTGGAACTGAGAGTGTGTGATTGATGATTGATTCCTCGACATCACTCGCACGTGACGCACGATCCAATGCACGCCGCCACCACGCTAACTATCCACGCCTATCTATCTAAGTCGTCTTATTTTCTCCGCATCTTTCGGTGATTTACCGTAAAATAAACACAACTAGATTTCGAATTCGAACGCTGTTGTCATCGTCGTCGTCAGTGCCCTGGTGCGAAGTTGCGCGCATTGGCGGCACGGCAGATCATGCGCGCTCTTTCAGGCTGCATGATTCTCTGTCGACTGCAGCAACTCTTCTGCTGATAGATTTGTCCAATCCTTGGTGTCATCGCACTCGCCGTCCGAGGTCTACCCTTACCACGAGTGCCTTCTACCATTCCTGTGATGATGCATTTCTTCAAGTTTTCATTTTTCCTTTTTCAAAGTGTGTCCGAAATAAGCTTAGGCCTATCTGAGTTTTCTAGCTATAGCTGAACTCCAAACTCCCTTCCACGTTCCACCTGCTCCTTAGAAAATTATCTTGATTACAACAAATTGTTTTTGACCTACTCCCGTAAGATTCTATGTTTTGTAATAGCGTTTAATGTTGGATGTTTATTCTAACTCAGACTTGTTATTTTAATGATAATTTTTCTACTGCATAAAATGTTATTAAAATTAGCTGTTTTAATGTAACAACTGGGAGACCACAATTGTAATGAATCGCTTTTGCCTATATAGAAAAAGTCTTTCTCCTGAAATAAAGTAGCACCATACAAGAACAAAAACGTAGTTAACTGAATAGTGTGGCATTGTACAATACAGAATATACATATTATGACTACGGTGTGTTGGGTGCGTTGACCCAGCTGCGTGGATTGAATATAAATGGAGACCACAGTGTCACTCGATCGCTAGGGAGTCTGGTGTCTGGCGCTATAAAATCTGTGCTCACTGTGCGGGGTTCACGGAAGTTCCCTTGAGATGCAGTGTCAGACGAAAATGGTGCGACTGAAATCGGCTATTAACCAACTATACAGCAGAATGCATAACTTCTTTTACATTGCCTTATAAAAACTACACTTAACAAGGACTAAAATAATTTGGCAAACGGCGAAATCGCTGTTCGTTTCTTTTTATTTTCCTTGCGGATCACATCTAACACAATGTGTCACTAGACCCCACAATCATCTACCTGCCAAATGGCATCGAAATCCATCGAAAGGTTTGAGCAGGGCGCATCAGTGTGACAGAGGACCGACAGACAGACGACCACTTTACGGGGAAATGTGTATAGGAATAGGCGGAATCGCTTTCGCTGCAGGAGCCATAATTAATAAATAAAAAACATTAATGCAAGAAACCCATTTGGGAGATGTGCAAAAGCCCGTTTAGCCGGCGCGGGTGGATTTTTTTCGTTAACAATTGCACGAATAAACGATGGCACATGTTGCACTGGAGGCAATTCGTCATATTACGACAAATTGCTTGTCTCTGGGCATTGTCTCCTCGCTGCACAAGAAGCTGTCGATCTGCGCGATAATTTGCCTGCAGTTGCAGAAGCAGTGCGCACTGCACGGCGCATCCGGCGCGTCTGTCTCGTGTCGATAACAATGATTAATCCAACTATAAACAGTTGCTAATAGCCTCCTAGTCTATACGAATTGGCGCCGTAAAATGAACACCTATCCGTTCAATATTAGAAACGCTGTAACACGACTTCAACGACATTTGCGATGTTACAGACTGTATAGGCCTATGTCTCACCGAGTTGCGACTTGCCTTTGGCACAAGCTTGTGTCCTCTGTATGTTACGCATGTATTGTGGCTAAACAGTACGTCGTAGAGAGTCGGCAATGATACTGTCGGATAGGGTGATGAATTTCTATAGGCTGTCAGTAGTAACCATGTCGCTGCGCGGTTTGTCTGCCTGCATGCGTCAAGCACGTGCGCCAAATTACCGTATCGTATACTAGCGTTGATTGTAGCGTTGGATATAGCAGCGTTAACATAGCATGTATGGTCACCTTTGGGATGGAAAAATTGCTCTCTCCGCGACCGGAAGTCGGATGGTGGCCTTTGAACATATGCGGTACGGTAGGCCCACAGTAGCGACAATTGGGCTTTTTGTTTTAACTCCTGTCTTTGAATGGAAATTAATGTAGGCCTACATCAAGTCGTTCGAAACAGTTTACTGACGCGCTGCAGCTATGCTGTAGGCGTCTGTGGCACGATTGTCGTATCACTCGTATGTCTGTCCGTCGTCTGTTGTCTGTAAGGGATGTATTGCGACTACGCGTTAGATTGTAGGCAAAAGCTTTTTACATGAATGATAATCTCTAATTCACCGATGACGGTAGAAAAAAAACAAAAAAATAACAACTAGCCATGTGTCTTAAACCTAGACATGCAAAATTGCAGCGATCTAGTGCAAGGGAAACATTTTTAAATTTGGGGTTAAATGAAGGTGGTAGGAAATTCAATGGAAAACTGGTCATATCTCGAAAACAGTGATAGATACGGCCAAGGTTACTATTAATCACTAATATGAAGTGGCATATAACAAATAACATGAAAATTATCGACCTTGGATGACCTTAAAGGTCAGTAGGCCTACTGCAGCAGGAACTGTATAGGCTGTAGCACGTCTTCCCTAGCGACAGCTAGGCTTTCTTGTTATTAATGCTAGCAGCCAGAGATAATGTTGTGTTCTTGTGTGCGTGCTAGGTATGGGACCCTGTCCATGCAGTTTACTTCGGGAACGTCAATCCAGTCGCCGTGCGATAGATGCATCGCACCCCATCCGTCACTTCACGGGCACATCCATTGTCGACCGACCACCGGCGCTGATTAACATTTAACGCCAACTCAGCCGCCCGCCTCAATCGTTATCTTTCCAACCCCGTCGTCTAGCTGCCTCGACCGAATCGCAAACGAACGACCAGTGGGTCGTTCAGTCGCCGGTGTGGCGGGCGTCAGTGTCGCATGCATAACAGATAAGCCAATGTCGTCGTCGTTGTCGTAACCGAGTATCGATATCGATTTTCCAACGACGTATCATCACCACGCGTCACTTTTGCGAGCATGGCGACGCCTATAAGTACTAGTACAACCGCCGAATGACTTCCTGCCAGTGGCCCACCGCAGCGCGATGCTGACGTTAGCTCTGTGCTGCCTGTGGCCGCTGATGCACGGCGTCGTCGCGTTGTGTCAGTTTCCCACTTATCTTCAGACGAACTCAGCGCCACAGCCGCTACGCGCAACCGACGCGTCCCACGAGCCGCGTGAAATAGGCGCCGACCATCGACAGCGATACGATGACGCAACGGCAGGAGAGCGGGGTGGCGGGCGGACGATGGAACGGAGGCGCGACTGGCGCAGCGGCGTGCGCGATCAGGCGACCAGCTGGACGACGACGTTGACGTTCGACGGCGCGTTGATGGGTGTCGAGCGCGCTGCGGCAGCGTCAGCGCCACCGGTCATCAACGACGACGATCTTATCACCACGGCCGGGTCATTCCGGTGCGAGTGTCTCGAACAGATCAATGATGGTGGCGGCCACGACAGTTATCTGATTCGTCACCTCCAGCCGCGCCCGAGCATTCCTGGCGGCGGCGTGTTGACCGGTGATCCTGAGTCGATAAACGCACACAAGAACAAGACCTCAGCCAGACACCAGTTTACACTGCAAAACAGGCCACCGCGCCCTCGCTTCGTTGTGTTGACTAGTGATCCTGAGTCAATGAACGTGGCCTGCGTGCAGTTCGTGCGCCGCTCCGAGTCCGTCGTGCAGCTGAGAATCTCCGGCAAGACGTCGAAGCAGCGCGACCGGACGCTGTGTGATGAGGTCGGACTGCGCTGGGAGAAGTGGCTGGTCGTCGACATGGCTGCCGTGTTCCACCCCAGACAGCAGTCAGCACGCGACGACGGCGAGGACCCAGAGCGGTGTCCGCTCACTGGCGGCTTCAGCGTCCGCGTCTTCGACGCCGAGTCACGTGATGACCGAGCCGTGGTCAGCTGGTCATGTGGTATGAGATGACTTATTGTGATCACGTGGTGATGTCACGTGCTAAGGCGTGGTCAGTGGTCACGTTCTGTGTGATCACTTGGTATGTGATCACGTGATGACCAAGGCGTCTGCGACGGCTCGCGACGCGCCGGCGACACGCGCATCGAGGCCGACTGCGTTCCGGGCGACGGTCTGTATTTCTACTTCCAGTCAGCGGCGTGCGTGCCGCGCGGCGCCTACATGTACACGACGCAGCGGACCCGGTGTCGCGCCTGGTGGTCTGACGATGTGTACACGTACGTCGTGCTCACACATAACCGACTGTCGTACGCCTGGCTATTGCGCTATCCGGCCGTGCTGGTCGCTGACTCATTCACGGTGCACCTGCTCAGAGACCTGGCCGCCGACGACTCGCCGCACGCCACGTGGACCGGCGCCAAGCACTGGCGACTTGACATGGTTCGCAACGTACAACGACCAGTCACGTCACTGTGCGTCGACGACGTAGACGCGTGTCGGTCGTGGACGCCGCAGGTGGCGTGTGGCAGCTCGCCAGCGACTTCACTTGCCTGTCCGCGCACGTGCGGTGTCTGCAATGAGTCACGTCCGGTGGTCTGTACGTTCCGGTCTGACCTGGTCGGCGATTGGGTCGTACTGACTGACCCCGACCATCAGACTCCATCAGCGACTGCGTCGATGGTGGTGGTCGAGGCGTCGACGTTGACTGTCCACTCGGGCGGCGTGACGCAGACGTTGCACTGTGTGACGTGGAGTGACGCACGATGGCGTCGGACCGGAGAGGAAATGCTCGTCACTGAACACATGGACGGATGTCGACCTCGCTACACGTGCGTCCGCTACCAGCGCCGCGCCGCCGCCCTCCTCCAGCTCAAGCTGAGTCAGTCGCGCGTGTGGCCACTCGTCGACGCCGTCGATCAACCGGTGGACTGCCGCGCGTTTAGCTACGACCTAGACGACGACCGTGCCACTCGGAGGACACTTCGCGGTACGCGCCTGCGGTTACTGTACTCGCGCGAGCCGACAGCACCGATCGCGTGTCAGCTTCCACTCCCGCCCGGCGACAGATCGCTTCGTAACTACACACTGGTGTACAGCAACGGGACTCGCTGTAGAGGCACTAGTCTGACTGAAGCGTTGAGCGGGCTCGGACTGCTGCTGAGTGTAGGTGACTGCGGACCTGGCGTCAAGCCCGGGACACGTACAACTCTACTACACTGCATCAAGTCGTCGCGTCTGTCCACCGGTGATGGCGTTGCAATCGTCACACGATCTGCGTCTATATCGTCAGTGAGTCAGCGAGTAAGGTTTAACGTCCTGCTCAACACATTATAGGTCGTTTCAACATAGACGGGGGATATCGTCAGACTACCCGTGTCGACAGATCGTCACGCGATCTGTGTCGACGCCAAGCGACGTGCGCTGCTGGTTTTACTCGGCCGCTAGCCCGGGGCCGGCAGATATGTACTGGCTGTCGGCGTCCGATTGCGGTGCCGTGGTTCGACGTGCTCAGGACAGCTCCTCCACAACGGACCGACGGCAGTACCTCGCCGTGCTAGTACCCGCCAGCAGGGTGTATTTGTTCCGCCATCATCACCACGTGACTACAAGCACCTGGTCACCGCAGCAGCGACACCTGCCGGCAGAACGACGTCGCAACGACGACGAGCTGCGGCCAATTCGCATCGCCAACATGTCCTCCGCCGATTACGAGGCATCCCCGAACACCCCAGATTTCACCGGCGCCGCTCGTACAAACTCCACGACGCCGGTGGAGATGGGAAGCGACGACGCCGAAGAGGAGCCGCCGAACATGTTTGTCGTCTTCGCGGCGATGGTCATTTTCACGCTGCTGCACATACCCTGCAATCTCTGTCGAGTTACTTGATCTTGCTCAGACTGACGCCTAACAAATTTCTGCGCCTCCGGTTGCAGTCGGCAAAGGAGTAGAGAGACGGGGGCGGGCGGAAATGCTTTTAAATTTTTATTTTTATATCATGTAATATTACACAAAAAATCTTAGAAACAAGTTGGCACATTAAATAGTAATGATGAAAAATAAAGATACCACAGCATGCAAACAGTTTCTTTTCAGTAAGACTGTGAAAACAATCTAAAAACTGAAAACAATTGAGGGTCAAATAAAAAATTGTAGGGATGCAAGTTTTTTTTCAGAAACGGACGGCAACCGGAACCAAAGGAATTTTTGGGCCCGAATGAACACTTTGAATTTGATTTGTGCCTATGTACATTAAAGCAGACGGCGTAACTGTTGTGATCAGCTCAGAAACTGCAGTGTAATGCAATGAACAATGGCGTAGTAACTACGAGTGGGCACGGGCGGGGCATGTGCCCAGCCAAACTAAAACTAAAGGGGTTTTAGGATTTGCACCTTAATTCAAAGAACTTCTCTGAGGACGGCAGTTATTTGAGCCTATAAATGGGGTCAGCAGACTCCGCCGAAGATGCATCGTATACTGTCGTATTTTATCACTGTTCTATCTTTGCTTCAAAAGTGCGTTTGTCAGCTACAAATTGGATCCAGCCGAAAACTTTCGTTCCTAGACCTGTCGTGTCCACCCCATATCTCCAAACTCTAGCTACACCACTGTATGTGAATGTCATAAAACATCTTAATGTTTCCACAATATCTGTATATAATAAAAAAACAATGAGATGTGTTTAGAACTCGCTAAAATGCTGCTTGTTTTATGTTCGTACGTGCGTTCACTCAGAAAAAATGGCACAAGGAAAAAATACAGAAAAAACCAAGCATGTCACATAACTAGAGCTGTCAAGGCATTAACTTTTTTAATGCATTAACGCAGTGCGTTAATTTTCTTAATGCATTAATTAACGCGTAAATTAACGCACCCAGTCCCATCGAGAGGGACAGTAGGGGGATAAGTTATAACAGGCCTCGCGACGTTTGAGGGTCCCTGTCTGTCTAATATAGAAAGTTAGAAACACATTTTTAAAAGTATAATCAACAATAACTGACGTCATAGGTAACATAGAAATCTATTAGCATGTCATCGAAAATCGAAATAATTATTTATTTACAGTAGTGATAGAATGAAAACTACAGTTTAGTTACTCGAATTCATTCGATTGTCAAATAACCACAGTTTAACGGAATATTTCAACTTTTGCTTCACAAAATTTAGTAAATTAACATAAATTTACGTATGTGCATTAATTTTTTAAAGCGCGTTAACTTTTTTAACGCATTAACGCGTTAATTAACGCGTCAATTGTGACAGCTCTACAGATAACAGTTTAAAACATAAGGCAAAGACAGCAGAAACACGAATATTGACCACCAGGTATTTATCAAAAGCAACAATGAGTGAATGCATCAAAGACTCGGATATCAAATTTCTTAACAGTTTCCGATTTAATTAACGAGTTTTATTTGCACGACTTAAAAAGTGAGCTGCAATCTGCTAGGTTCAAAAGTTCAAACTTGAATTTTTTCCTGAAAACTGGCCACTCTGATAATAAAATCAGTATTTGAAGCTGCTACAATACATATTCAACCTTGCTAGTCAACCGCATACCAACCAGTGACTACATAAAGCAATTGTTATGACTGTGCATTGTCTAATATTCATCAGTTGCACAATAACTAAAGTCCATGTCAGACACGAAACAGAATCAAGCAACTTTTGTCGTGCATAACTTTGCTGCACGATAAAGTTGCATGTGTGAATTGGAAGTGGCTTAACTCTTGACAAGTTTGACTAATTTTCTGAATAGGAACCATCTCTATTTTTCAGCGATTTCTTGCACGATAAAGCAAGGTCTGACACGAGCCTAAGTTGTGCTAATAAAATGTTGGCCTTGGTCAGTGAAGTTGCTGCAGTACCCCAGAGAAGCTCAGTCAATGCTAATCTGCCACAGGCATTGTTCAGTGAGTAAAGAATCACCGAAGTACCCAAGGTGGTGAAGATGTACCGGCCATAGCATTGGCCATATCCACCTCCGCCTGCGAACATACACAGAGTGCATTCTAAAAATGTGTTCAAAGGGACAGAAATAAAATAAACTAAGCTGTACTCACTTGGGACACACTGGAGTTTAGTTCAGTTCAATTCACTTAATTTCTATCACTGTGAACATTCCTTAACAGAGAACCATCCAATAAGTGCACTAATAATCACGATTACAAAAACTACTAATGTGTAACAAAATTTAATACATATCAAATGTCTGCAAGAGAAGAAATTACTTTTCACGTTACACTTCATCCCATGAGATTTAAAAAATGTGCCACCAAACTTGTGTGGCATCGTGTATTAAAAAACGCAGGACAAAAAGTTGCCAGTTTCCGGATTTCCGACACGGGAGATAACGGGTGCTCAGAATTTCAGTTGTATTCCCAAAATTTCCCCATAATGGGAGTTTTCAGCCCCAAATTTTGCATTTTTGGACAAACGTTTTCCGACAAAGAAAAGATTTTACAACAGCCATGATGGCACTGGTTAAGTTAGATCATGTGGAGTGGACAGCAACTGTCAAAAGCCAAGACAGAATGAGATAAAGTTACATCGTCAGCGGAGTCGCGTTCATCTATCATGTCAGTGTCAAGTTCATCGTTGTCACTTTCACTGATGTCATCAACGTCTCCATCTTCATCTTCCTGATCTTCTTCTTCTACTGCCGGCTGCATACACAGATACAACAAATTCCTTCAACAATTCAACATTCGTTTCTGTCATAACTGCAGCAGTAAGCACAGTGTAAACTCATCATTAGCAGTCGATATTGGATAGAGTATGCTTTGGTGTTTCGCAGTACATTATGTATTACTTTTTCTTTTAGCACGGTAATGACAGAATAAACCATCATGAATAATGTGTCATTGATTTTCTTATTGAACCACCAAAACTGGTGTCAGTATGACAAGTTTCACAACATCTTCCTAGGTTTTTTAAGTTGCCTTAAGAGCTGCCCTATTTTTTGTGTAAGATATTCAAGATTACGTTTTTCCTAGCAATTTCTGCAAAGCATGCTTTCTTGCTAGGCTACTCTTACGTCAGACTTTTTGCACAGATTGTGTAAATTAGGCCCTAGATGTTGCTACATTTGTTAAGTATTCATTCACTGGCAGCAATGGAGCCATTTTTAGTACACTAAACATCAAGCATGACACTATTCATCACAAGGTAATTCCATCAGTTCACTGGTTTGCCAACACTTTTGGCTAAAAATACAAGTATACTTTACTAACAAAAAAAAATTTTAACAAAAGACAATCTAAGACAAAATCATTCACTAATGTCAAACAGGCGCCAAAATTGAGTGTTAGTGCACAGGTAGAAAATTCAAAAAATAATGCCAATGAGTGCCAGACTATCAAACTAAAATTGTGAGAGCTAGTTCCTTATTTGGCATTTTAAAAATCAACCCTACTGAGTACTGATACATTCCATTGGTGCAATCCACCAGTGGAAAATCAATGCAAGGTATGCCTTTAGAACATAAGCTAATTGTATTATTATTATTATTATTACATACCGTACAGTAATTGAACTTTTCTTAACATGGACTATTCTTACCATTATTATGGGGCCGTCCTTCCTAGAAGGAGGCCCCATCACGTGTTGATCCTGTCCGTCTGTCTGTCTGTCTGTTCTGTGCCTCCACCTAGAGGGAAAACGAAAAGGCCTACGAATACCAAACTTGGTAGGAAGGGTCCCTGGGACACCAGCACCCTGTGGACCATTTCAAGGTCAAGGGGTCAGAGGTCAAGGTCACGGCGGCTAATTGCGTTGTTGGCGAAAAATCCCCATAACTTCGCCGCCTGTTGTCCGATCAACTTGATATTTGGCAGGTGGCGTAAGGATCCCTTGCCGCCTTGCACAGACCTAGAAAGCCCCAAAACAGCACACACGCACTCAACTGCAAGGACAGCCCCATAGCGGGTGGCCCCTCAATGGCCGCACCCTCTTGTTTTTTTTCAATTGTGGCATGTTGACAAAAACCAGTAACTGTCCAAAATTAAACTGCTGTTATTTGAGGGAGCGAATAATTATACTGCAATTGCAACAGTATTCCAATTTTTTCACGTAGCCATAATAATTTAGCTCCGGACTGCAGCTGCAACAATGTTCAGGAGATCTCCCATAACACCCTCAAGCTGCTGCACGCTGCCTCTAAAATTACACAGTACAAATGGTACAAATACAGCCTGGTATAAATAATCAATAATTCTTACTTACACCATTTGTTTTGCCAATTGGTACGACCATGTAATCCTTGTTAGACAACTGCTCCAGCTGCAATCAGCAAAATAACACGTATATTTCAACATTCACATAAAGCACTCTTACAATCCAAATTCACACTTTACATGCTCAGAATATGCAGTTACAGAGACACAGAATACAAATTATACAAAAGTAGTACAGAAGCATGCATAAATCCAGATAAAAATTGGTAATCATAAACTCGAGAGAGACACAAGCAGCAACAACAAGTGAGGCTTGTTCATTTATAGGGTAGCCTATTCAGTGTCTAGCTTTTTTGCTCTTTTGCCATTTCACCTCCTGGCTGATTCGCCCGACACAATGGATGATTCACCCCATGGCTGGTTCACTTCCTGGCTTGTTCACCCTATGGCTCTTTTAGCCCTCACCTTAGCTGATTTGCTTCCATTGTATAATTCGTGTTAAGTATCTTTTTCGTCCAAAAATGCAATATTTGCAAATGTGTCTGTCGTAAAATTGTAGCTATTTTTACACTATAATCCTGCTGCTATCATCATCTTTTTTTGTGCTGTGATAGGTTGTTGATGCAGCTTATTCGACTTGTATTTTTCTGCTGATAGAAGTATACGGTGGAAATCTAAACTGTGTTTATGACAAAGCTTAGAATAGAGCTGCGTGGTAGCGAAATAACACCAACCCATGTTTGATGTTCCTCTTCGAGTTTACACAGCTCTTCGTGATCGTCTACCGGCTTGTCAACGAAGAACCACGCCGGATCGACAACTTTTGGCAACAGCGACGGCAAACTTAAATCAGCCATACTACAAACATTATATTAGACAAATACAAAGTAAACTAACCTACCGGATGTTTACAACTGGATGTTTACATAGAAAAATGTATTAAATTTTATTAGACGGCCCTATGTTTTATGAAATAGTTTATTAATTAGCAAGGGGTGTTCCACAAAGCGAATGAAAAAAAATTGACACTCAAGTGAACGGTTATTTGCTATTGTCAAAATACGTGTTAATATTTAAAATGCAAACTAAATTTGCAAACTAAATTTGTGTGTTTAATTGTTTAATATTAAAATTGTTGTTACAAGTTATTGAAAATTTGTATTGATTATAAAGCTAATAAAATGTTGGGCATTATCAACAGAACAATAGCATATAAAGACAAAGATGTTATGCTTCGTTTATACAAGTCCATTGTCAGACCACATGTTGAATATTGCACCGCTGCGTGGAGTCCGCATTATAAAAAAGACAAGGAACTGATTGAAAGGATACAGCATAAATTCACTAAGATGATTACTGATCTTAACCATTTACCATACCTCGAACGACTTCACCAACTCAATCTATGGACACTTGAAGATAGGAGAATCCGTTCCGACTTAATTGAAGTATATAAGATGACACACGGCCTGACAAGAGTCAAATTTCAAAATTTCTTTGAGCTGGATACGTGTTCTAAAACGAGAGGTCATTCCTTGAAGTTGAAGAAGAGCCGCTTTAACAGTAACCTTCGTAGACACTTTTTTACCGAACGGATAATCAACATATGGAATAATCTAGATGAACAGACTATCTCGGCTTCTTCCCTCAACAGTTTTAAGAACAGTCTCAACAAATGGAAAATGACAAGGCAGATGGGTCACGTCTGGACTGATGTCTAATGACCCCAGGGGCCAATCCAGTGCATTGGTGAGGCCCCGTCCGGTAAGCTGTCCGGTAAGCATATGACCAGATGACAAGTTAACACAAAAACTGTTTATATTAATAAATGCAAAGCAGATAAGTAAATGCAGTGAACTTACAATATGTGGCTCCTCTGGTGGAAATTTGTGTCAATGTAAGTTGTAGCAGCAGCATAATGTTGGGCGCTGACAGAAACAGCTCAAGTTGCGGTAAGACATACTAAACTTGTCGTCTGTGTGCAGTTGATGAACTTTCATAGTTCCACTAATAGGTTTAAGTGATGAGGGCCACAAAGCATCAAACTCTGTGATTTCCACTGAAGCAATGAAATAAAACTGTATTGTGGAATTTCCGCACTTCAGAAAATCAAATAATTTCTGGGCACTCGGTAAATCCACTCCTGAAGAAACCCATGAGTCAGCCTGCCGTTTCACTGAACCTCCAATCCCATCCGGAGCCCCCTTGCCATGCCCGCTCTCAAAAAAATTCCACGTTGCAGCATGATATCCCATCTGGTGTAATACAGTGGAAAAGAAATAAAAGTTGGTTTTATTTCTATACTGAGTAGTCGGCCCATCGGAGAAAAAATGAATATATGTGATTTCAGGATGTCTTCTTTTTCAGTTCATGTAGTACCGGCTTCAGATGTGCCCAAATGGCTGAAGGGTCGTGTTGAAGAGATTCTGATATGGTGGTGAATGACTGGTGTTCTCCAAACAGGTATACAACTCCCGTGTGAAGAGTCACCTGCTTATTGCTGCCTCCAAAATGAGCTGACTGGATTTCTGCTGCATTTTTACAAATGTAATTTTCAGAAAAGTCCACATGAATTACAGCTTCATTAGTTTCAATGCTCTCTTTCAGGTTTCTGTATGCTCTAAACTGATGCCGCACATTGTAAACATGCTTGGCAAGCTGCTCTCTGACACACTCACAGACACTCGTTTTTAGCTCCTTTAGTGGCCCTCTTTTGACACACTTTTTTGTCACCTTTGACAATTTCTCTTCCCATTTTTCTCGTAGGTTTCAGAAACTGTCCCATTCATGCCATATTACTATGCTGTCATCCTTCAGCAAACAACTGTCTTCGAATTTTAAGCGTTTGTTGACACAGACTTCACATTCCCGAAACATACATTCACGCTTCTCAGTGCTGCAGCATATCTGGTCAAGCAAGTGTTCTGCATGCTTGGTTTTCAAGGCGCCTAACTGGAATAATTTGTCCATGGCTAGCTGAATGTTCTCGTGCTTCTTGCAAAGGCACGTGCCCCGATCTTTTGCCGTTGGTTGTCGAACATAAAATGGACGATAACGGGTGAAAGTAATGTATGAAATATTGTTGTCAGGATGTTCTGCACAGAACTTTTCGTGAAGATTCGTCAGACTGTCCAGCAGCAAGCGTTTCTGTTCTTTGATCTTGTTTTTAGTTACCGTCTGTTTCTTCCCTGTCGTTATCCTGGAGTTGTCGTCACGTATGAAGAATGCTTCAATTAAACCGTCTCGTCATCAAGGGTATTGCCGTTACGGTGTTTATTCTCCATGCCAGTGTTATGTGGAGTGCTGGCCAGCTCATGCATATTGAAGTTGGTGTTTGGTGATGTTGCATCACATCCGATGATGCTTGATGATGTACTATTGTCGGCCGTGGTAGGGGACTGCCGACCATACCTTCCACTTGTCTTTGACATTCGGAGACGCAGCCATCGTTTTTTATACTTTTCCATCGACATTCTGACCGAAGTTAGTTTGGTTGTCAACGAGAGAACTCGTCTGTTTGCCTTTGTCCTGTTGTAGGCCACTTTTTTTCAGCCACGTTTTGCTTCCTGAGTACTGCTTTCTGTGTCAGACGGTGGTGGGGTCCGTGCTTGTGTAGTCTTTAACTGAGCTCTGTATTGAGCTTTTCTTATGTGCCATCGTTTACGAGCCGTTCTTTTCTCTCTGTCCGTCATGTTATTAACCTTCTGCACTTTATTAAGACTGCAACGTTGATGCCATCTTCTGTGTTCTCTTTCACAAACTTCATCTGCATTTTTCTGCAAAAGCCTTTGACGATAAGCACGCTGAATTTCAGCCCGTGATTTCTTTGATGATTTCATTGCTGTACAGCAGAAAAACATTTCCTAGTATAATCAGTATCACTTAAAATGTTTGTATTAATAATGCAAAGCAGATAAGCAAATGCAGTGAATAATATGACCAGTTGACAACACAAAAAAAATTGTGCATTGCACATCTGCTAGCATGGGCGTTGGAAGTGTTTGAAAGTTGGGGGAGCAAGGAGTGGCCAGGGCCATGGTGAGCGCGTGGAGCGCGAGCCTATAATGGGGGTCCAGGGGCAGAGCCCCTGGTGGGGAGTCAGGGGGCGAAGCCCCCCTGAAGCTGAAAGTTTTTTGGTTCTTGAACGTCCCACGGAGCGGCAAAACTTATCCCATTGTCAGTTTTTAGCAGTGTTCAATAGGGACATGGTACAGGTTTACTCCCAAAATTTAGTGTCTGTGGTTCGAATTGGGTGTGCCGTTCGAAAATGAATAGATTTTTATGAAACAAGCAGCTTGATGGCAAGTACAATACAAGTACGATAGATGACATGCCACGGAAGTGCCTTGTGTTGGACTTTT
>Ga0209671_1002368_pt1 | contig 17170 bp, 10 predicted proteins | sample WorMetHERISLAND2_2_FD_187401 | JGI IMG/M metagenome (GOLD analysis project Ga0209671, IMG submission 187401) | Marine gutless worms symbiont microbial communities from Max Planck institute for Marine Microbiology, Germany - Olavius geniculatus... | ecosystem: Host-associated > Annelida >...
CGGTGACACATTATGATGTCAGCATTACGTCACGACTAGCAAAGAATATTTAATCAACTGCCATATTTTGTTGCAATATTTTGAATTAGTATTTCTACAACTGGTAAAAATTTTGTGTAAATTGATGATCATTTGAGTGAATTATGAGAAAAACGAAAAGGGGTCCCTTTTTAATGAAACACCGTGTAAAATGGTACTTACTTACTTACTTACTGCAGCTGTAAGTTATGAAAATAGTACCAGTGCGAAGCGATTGCGGTCTAAAGTCCCCGAGACCAAATCTCCGAGACCGATGTTAAGGGGCGTACAGAGCGACGTCACAGTACTGAACTGAACTGATCTTAACCGAACTGATATGCTTTACTTTTTGACGAACTGACGTCATGGGCGACGGGGCGTGGCCTAAAATGGGTTCAAGGAATCATGGCGGGAGCCGCGAGACGGTTGACTGGATAGTCGCCCATTGGTCATTGGTTGACGCGTACGCGCGCCTAGTCATGTAGTCGCCGACGCCGCCAGACGGTGCCTACTGTAAGCATTATTGCTTGCTCAACGGTCAGGTCAAAAACTAGACCATGTCAGTTCAGCGCAGTTCAGTTTGGCTACATCGCTGTGTACGCGTCTTTGAGTTAATTGCGTTCTTGGTATTGGTCTTTCGCTGCGGCGTCCTGGGTTTCAAAAGTTGAAGTTTGCAATTTTCAGATTAAAAAGCTGCTAGTTTCCAACGGAGGAGATATGAGTGCTCAAAATTTCAAATTTGCCCACAAATTCTCCCAAAATGGGGCATTTCCAACTGCAGATTAGGAACTTTCGGACAAGAGTTCTTCCTGCTTCGAGAGACTAATGTTTAATGAAGATGGGATGGGCTGTCACGACGCTAATGGCAGCCATAAGTTTATCAGTGAGAATATTGCGATTTTGGTCTTGTCGTTAAGCTCTGTGGCCTCTGTGGGGTTTGTACAACTGCGATAAAATAACCGGAAAGCCGGAAACGGTCGCTGCAGCCTGGCGTTAAAAGTAAGTAAGTACCATTTTACACGGTGTTTCATTAAAAAGGGACCCCTTTTCGTTTTTCTCTGCTTTCAGTTGCCGCCCGTTGCCAAAAGCCCGCGTCTCTAAAATTGTTATTCTACCCATCGGGTGCTCAAATTTAAATGTTGCCCCGAGTTTCCCTAAAATGGGGGTTTTCAGTTTCAAATGTTGCATTTCAGCACAACACTTTTCAAATAACAAAAAGATTTTTCAACAGTTATTCTGTTTCTACTCATTACCCTTCTTAATGAAGTATTGCCCAAATCAGGAATCGTCAGTCAGGGTCTTGATACAATGTAAGGTTTATCCAGGTCGTATTGATCTCATTACTGGTTCGATCGGCAAAAATTTCTAAAGCCAGTATCAGCAAACAATCTTACGGCAAAACGCGGCGTTTAGCTTGCACAAACTGTGGACCGGCGAAAACAGCTCTCACAACAGTTTGCGCGCCTGTCATCGTCGCCTTTCTTAGATATGGACAAGTAATTTGAGCAAAGCTCATGAGATGCGCGACAGCCTTAGTAGTTCCTGTTCGCACATTGTCTTGGTTTGTCTTCAGCCATTTCGAGGCAGTTCACCATTACAGTGTGCACTGCAGCCGGAGATCGCAAAAAATCACTAACACCCTTTATTTTGGGGGTTCAAGGTCGTTTAAGGTCATCGAGGTAGATACCCCCAAAAAGCTCTTCACCAGTGCTTGTTACGATAAGCAGCATGTCTGTGCCTATCTGCAACAGTTTTCACGCTAGACGAGCCAATATCAGTAAAATAACCAATTTTTTGAAGAATATCCCTCTTTGACGCTCGGCTGCGCAGGCCTCTTAGAACCTATAGGGGTCAGGACTTAGACTACTAAAATCTATGTTTGATGCTGAAAATTTCATATTTGTCTTGCTCTATTTCCTCCAGCTGTTTCGTTGCAATTCACTGTGGAAGAGTGCGCTACAACCAAAAATGCGAAAAATTTGCTCAAAACCCCTCTTTTGTTGGTTCAAGGTCGTTCAAGGTCATCTGTGTTGATAAAACTGTGAAGCCCGTGAACAGTGCTAATTGTTATGATAAGCAACATGTCTGTACTTATCTGCAACCGTTTTCACACTAGTCGAGCCAATAACGGCAAAACAACAGTTTTTCTAGGCGGTAACCCTCTTTGACGCCCTCGTTCGAGAGGTAAGGGCACGAAATTTTGTCACAAAACTAGATCCTTTTGGCAGCCCACAGTGAAGATTTCGTTATCCCAGCTTTTGTGGTTTTGACACAATACCGCAGTCTGACGGAGAGACAGATAGACGGACGGACGCCTCGACGATGGCTAAGACGCGCTTAGCACTACGTGCTGTTGCGCGTAAAAACTGTCCGACTTCGCAAAGTGCTCAATATGTCTAGGCCTATTCTTGCAGCGCTACTGCAATCGCATCACGCCGTGAATAGATCTGTGTGACTGAAATAAAACATCTGCATAATTTTTACATGTTTAAAGACTGTCGTAAACATTTCTTCAGTTAAGACGTTGTTAATGCGTGGTCGTGGAATAAGCTGCCAGAATGCGTTGTGATATAAATGCAATGTAAACGCATTTAATGACAGGCTTTTTTGTCAGTATATTTTCAGCTAACCATGCCTAGAACTTTTGCATGTAACGATGGCTTTAGATATCGCTAATACCCTTTCACAGTAGCTACTTTGTTGATATCCTGATTCTGTAAAAAGTGTACTATTACTATCTGATCATATTATTGACATTATTATTATTTACAAATGATAACTACTATTTACCGATAACGCCAATTACACTTACTGTCCAGGTTTTTGTGATACTATTTTAAAAGCTACCAGTATCTTGACTGTGTTGAAACATGTTTACTGTACAAGGTATAATGCAGCATTGAAGTCATGCATACAACAAAAACACCAACTCGACCGAATTCCTCATTATTAGCAATTAAGCTTCGCTGCGACTTCACATCGAAAATTCTACAGCACAAATGTTCCAGACTAACAATGACGGAAAATGGCCAAAACAGCAACTTGAACGAAAAATATATATGTTACATTTTTTACATATCATATCAGTCGATTCACATGAAGCAGAAAAAAGATTTTCACTTGCAGTGATTTACCCAGTGAATTGAACAAAACATGAGTAACATGAGCCTGTTAGAAAAATTTTCAGGGGGGATAGTGGCATTCTGTACAATCTCAGCGAAACGGTCATTATTCGGGCAATTAACGATTCAGTAACTGCTATGACAAGAAATCTGAGCTAAAGCTCATGAGACGCACGAGAGCTTATGGCAGTTCCTGTTCACAGGTAATCTTGGTCTATCTCCACCCACTTCGTCGCAATTCACTCTTTTGTAGCCAAAAATCGCCAAAAAATCAATTAAAATCAATATTTTTGGGTTCGAGGTCATCGACGTTGACATTCCTAAGAAGATCGTCGTCAGTGCTTGTTATGCTAAGCAGCATGTCTGTGCCTATCTGCAACCGTTTACACTCTAGACAAGCCAGCAGCGGATAAATACACACTTTTTAGAGAGGTACCCCTCTTTGACACCTGCATGCGCAGGCCTCCTGAATCTAGAGTGTCCGGACTTGAACTGCTAAAATCTACATTCCATGCTGAATATTTCGTACGCATGTTGTCTTAGTCTATCTCCAGCCATTTCGGCGCAATTCACTTTTGAAATGCGTGTCACAGCCCAAAATTGCAAAAAATTTACTAAAACCCCTATTATGGGGGTTAAAGGTCATTCATGGTCATCGACGTTGACATTTCTAAGAAGCTCGTCGCCAGTGCTGGTCATGATAAGCAGCATGTCTGTGCCTATTTGCAACCATTTTCACTTTAGAGGAGCCAACAGCGGCAGAATAACGTTTTAAGGGGGTGCCCCTATTTCGCCCCCTCGTTCATGGGACCCCCTTTACCCAGGGGCATAAAATTTTGTCGCAGAATACTAGAGACTCTAAGCTGTCATACGGTGCAAACCCGAAGTCTCTCTCACCTGGTTTTGGAACGGTACCGGGTCGTGACAGACAGACAGACGGACGGACAGAATTACCGTAGCTAATACGTAGCTATAGCTCTCGCACGTAAAAACTATGCATTTCTGTGCAGTTTTTTTCTCAAAAATTCACTAGGCATGTACTTTCGCAGAACTGACATAAACATGATTTATAAGCGCTATAGCTCTCGGTACTACTGTATGTATCAGCACTTTTGCTACAATTAAGGTGTTCAAACACACAGCACTTGGGTAAATGCTGGGATACAACATCAAGCACAATCTGCACAACTAGTATTGCAATGATGTCTACAACATATGTTAGTTCTTATAGAAGCAAGATTATAATTATGCACAAGTGGAAAAATTTATGCAAAACGACAGGAAATAGCACCAAGCTATTTGTATGCAAAAAGTTGCTACTCAGTGACTGGAATATCACAACCCATGAAGTGACTTACATTCACCACTGAGACAAGTACAGGTAAGAAGAGTAGCACTGCCTAATTTTCTACTTTCTAGTGTACTGTATAAAAATTCTCTGATCAGCACTTCAGCAGGGGGACAACATCAAAATAACAACAAATTATGCATCACACAATTACTCACAAGCACACACAAAATTCACTTTGATCTGCCAATCATGTCTAATAACAATAGTAAACACTATTTACTGACACTTGTTGTGCAGCCAACCTAAAGGCGCATACAGAGCGACGTAGCTGAACTGAACTAAATTGACATGGTTTAGTTTTTGACAAATTGACCAATGGGCAAGCAGTAATGCATTACAGTAGGCACCGTCTAACGGCGTCGACGACTACGTGACTACGCGCATGTACGCGTCTACCAATGACTAACGTGTTCGTCTTACATGCTCACTGGTCAGTTCGTCAAAAACTAAACTGTGTCAGTTCAGTTCAGTTACGTCGCTCTGTGCATGCTATACAAGCTGCAATGTGGGTCCCAACTGTCCATTTGTATATCCTGTAAGGGCTCTTACTCAAAAACTAAACCATGTAAAAAAAATAGTTGGCCTGGACTTCCCCAAGGTAAGAGTATCTGGTGTGCCAATTTTCCGCTCAAAAAGCTAAAGGTCATGGACAGGAGATGACCGCACAACATGTCAGCACTGGGTCGACATATTTTCTACTTACATCATGGATTGTGTACATAAGCAACAACATCAGCAACAAATACTCGACAGATACAACAGTTCGGCCAACGCCAAGCATGCGTTTACTTTCAACAGTGATTTCTGGCATTTGCGATAATAACTAACAGAAAATGCACACGATTCAACTCAAACCCAATCCGATTTGTTCAACACAAGAAATCAGACACGGCAACAAAGTCTCTCATGCAAAATCAATCAAACATTTATGCAGTTTTTTGTTTTAAGCATATAAACAAACTGTCCTTCCAACAAGTGAAAAAGTTATCATGCATCAACACCGGTCGATTGTTTGGTTTTTTGATCAACACAAAGGCAAACAGGTTTTATATAAACAGAAATTCTTTATCAGCTATTTACGAATGTAACAGACTTACCTCGTTGCCCCGCCTCCACTTATTTAGTCCTAAATTTCGATCTTCTGAGGACAGGCTGAAACTTCAGCCCCTCCTACGAAATACGTCCCTTATGTAGTTCCATCAATCTTCATCAAAATAGGCTAAATCTATACTTACAAAGATCAAATTGAGTTCAAATCTGTTTTCCTTCAGTGAAAATATTTCGAAATATTGAAGTTGAATAAATAGTGGAATGAGGCAAAGACAAAATGATAGGAAGACACTGAATGCACCATAGAGTAGATAGTGATCAAGACAATGATATATACAGACAGACAGAGGGAAACACAGACAGAGACAAAAACACTCCCGAGAAAGAACAGCACAATTATACAAACATCTATACCGAATATCTTGTCAAGTCGCAACACACAGCTACTGCTAAAGACACTACGAACATACGTACACCTATATGGCGACGCATAAAATGTGCTTTAAGTAGACCAAGCAATCGGACAGTTTCAGATCTGATTAGGGGTAAAAGTAAAGGTGCCATACCCTTACTCGGGCATAGGCGGGGTGCTCGTTTCCCTTTCTATGGTCGTTGAGCCCATAGGTGGATAGACCACTGAGTTCGTGACGCATGGCGAGTGCGAAGCCAGACCTACGGTTCCTTTCAATGTGAACAAAGGCACATGGTGCGAACAACTTGCCCGAGGTCGTCAGCTGGCAGGACCCGAGTTGATCCGGGGACTTTTCAGTCACCAGTCCGGCCCATTACCGTTACACCACCGAGCCACACCGTTGAACAGATGAACACAGTGTTCAACATAACCACTCTTCACTGCAATAATCACGACCAGTCGTTTCCAAAACTGTCCGATTCATCAATTTACGTAAAGCATGACTACTTCATGACCTGCATCGTCATTTTCAGAGAAAAGTTATTCCAGACAACCAACTGCATTAGTTCTGCATATACGAACTCGCTATGACCATGAGACAAACAAATATGACGTTCAGTTAAGAAAACTGCAGTACAAACGCACACAATATGTGATCCGTAGAAATGATAAATCACCAGGTCTTACAGCCACACTTCACTTGTAAGAACTGTGTGCACCAGGGATGGGGTCCCCCAGGACCGTCCTCAGACTTTTGGAAAAACTGCATCCTTGGTCTTGACCTCGAGCGTCAATGATGGTCAAGATGCTTTTAGATTAATGTAACAGGGAATTTGGACCACAGGTGGAAATCCGTGGAATTTATGTAAGTGACAACGGAATACTGATTAGGTAAACATTTGTAGCACGTTGTGCAGTAATCGTATTACTGACACAGGAAAAACAGCTGTGCGAGCTAGTTATTACTGTTCACTCAACTATTGTGAATTTGCTTCAAAAACTCATGGCCTTGGAATAGAACACATATAGCCTTGACCTAGATGTTCACCTCGAACACACCCCTGAATTGTGCACAGGATTCTGCATAACAGTTCTTATAATCTTGGCTCCAACACTCCAGAAAATTATCAGTGATCACATGGTATCTTAAAACAAAAACAGTTTCATCAGTTTGTAACGTATCGTTATTTGTCACTGACCAAAGCACAGTAATATTGTATCAAAAATGCGGCAACTTCAAGAATACTACGATAAGAAGGCACTAGAGGCATTAATGATGTTACATCACACTAGAGCAAATCTAAGAATCTATGTGTGAGCATGTCTGAGTGTCTATCTTCAAACGTGATAATGCACACTGTTACAATAGCACATCACACAAGCAGCTACTGCTAGTACGGCAACAATATTCTCTTTACACCAACTGTACACTGCACGGTCTTTATGATAATAATAATATTATTATACTCGGTTTATAATGCACGTTAGGTCTTTCACAATGTGAAGAATCTCAAGTGCAGACAAGGTCACATGTCAGTGGAGGAATGCACGACTGTATAGAGCAGTTTTAAGCCTAGATTTGAAGGTATCAGTAGATACAGTTATGTCAGAAATAACAGTTTCGGGCAGATTATTCCAGATTGTGGGTGAAGCATGGCAGAAAGCACTCCTGGAAAAGTTGAGAACTGCTGGACTGTATGCAGGATGTTGGCACCACGAGGTCGTAGCTGTCTTGCGGTCTCATAGAAGACGAATGAGTTCTGACAAATACTGTGGTTGCTGAATTGTCAGGGCTATGTAAGTGAGGAATGCGATTTTGTATTCAATCCTGTAATGGACAGGAAGCGAGTGTAGGTCGGCGAGTACTGGAGTGATATGATCACGCAGATGCGTTTTTGAGACCACCCTGGCTAGTCCAATATCAACAATAATAATCAAAAATTCATAATAATAATAAAGTAGCAATAATTTCCGTCAACAACCACAACTGAGTAATTAGTGCAGCAGAAGTTATACCAGCTGAAATCCAAATAGTGCCAAAACTGCAAAAACTTGTGCAGAAAGTAATTAAACGCAAAACGCAATTAGACTGACAGCATAGGCTGTAAAAATAATAATATAGAAAAACTGAGACAGCTTGAGACATGCTACATTGTCGATAAATGTGTATAAAATTATCATCATCGTCATCACAGAGCTCACGGGCTCAAAAATGATCGGACACAATCATTGTGTATTGACGAAATGACACTCTTTGGCATTAACTAGCTCGTACTGTGCTCTACCCATGCGACAACCGTGTCTGTAAGTTGGCGCCAGGAGGCACTTTGTCTTTCATAGTTAGCTACGCCACTCATGCTCGCAACTGCTTTCCAACTACTGGCATTGGAGCAGGTGAACTCCAACCTTACCGATTCGCCATCAGAACGTACATACGAATGTCACAATCGGTCACAATATCTCTGTCTTCTCGACGAAATGAGAGTCCACATCTTGGCCACTGGAGTTTCATCCTTTCGCATTTCACAAACGTGTCGAAAACAATGCAGAAAGGACAAAACAATACGGCCGCATTATATGAGAAAAAAGTGACCACGGAATCTCCAGAAAAGTGAAACAGTGGATGGGCAACAAAGGAAAGGGTCTGGGGAAGGAGCTTATCCCTCCCCAGTGATAGCGGTCAATGGCTGTCACTACCAATATTTATTTGGGGAATCAATCAATCAAAAAATAACCACTTACAAAAGTGACCAGTGGTGTACAACACACCTAAAAACTAAAATAAAACCTAAGGATAACGTACAAAAAATAAAAACTACGCAGAGATAAAAAGCTCGCTAAAACAGTAAAGTTCTTAAGTTTTGTTTGAATGACGCAGTGTCAGATAGTTCTTGAAGTGACAGTGGCAGACGGTGGCAGGTGGAATGGAGGTAAAATATCCATCTAAGAGGTCTGCGATCACACATCCCTAAAGTTCTGAAAATATTGGCATAAATCTCAGCAATTTGATGACACAAAGTCCTCAAAAGTGAGCCGAAACTTACTGTCCCAGATGTATAGATTCCGTGGTCGCTGCAAAACATAATCATGATAAATGACACCAAAAGCATCATCACAAGCATCTGCCACAATGAATCAAGATATACAACAAATACCTTCTAAGTGCATAATAGCAAATAAGCATGACAAATTATGGCCCAAAAAGACAATGTCGGCTATTGTGGTCACGAACGTAGCAACTGGGCAACTTTACGGAAAACAGCCTAGAAAAATTGCAGACAAAGTCCAGAATAACGAAACAGCCAACTGGAATACTGTTTCTATGATGACGAATGATGAAATTTAAAAGTACATATCAAAAAAGTACACAAAGACATTGTACGCTAAACATCACCATTTTAGCTAGAAAACTCAGAGAACTGTTTGAGATTAATCACCATCTACTCACCACCAAGACTGCTACTACTACTGTTGCTGCTATGTTGATGCATGCTACCACTACTTTTGATTAAAGATAAACAATTCACTGGAGTTGCTCCAGGTTATGCCAAAAAACTAGAACGGTAGATGTGAAGTATGCAATACGAATGTGAACTCTAAAGTTCCATAACTACATTCTGCGGCATGACACCAAATGTAGGTTAGCAAGCAGATACAATTATATGCACATCATCATCATCATCATCATCATCATCACATTTCCAGGAAAGCAGGTAAAACACAAAATAACAGAATTTGCAAAAACTACAAACAAAAAATATATTACGATAAACATTTGTTTGATTATAATATTTTCACTAGGTTCCGATAAATACAGCCACAAAGACTTATTATGCAACTTGCCTGAACGAATCAGCACAAAATAAAAAAAAACAATTTCCAAGATTACTATTGCCATTGATTTTTGTTTAACTGACGAACTAAAAGAAAAAACAGGCATGAGACTATACTTTCTGTTTGTTGGAATGAGCAAATGTCTACAGATCAGAATTGCTTTGAGACTGCAAAAACTATGTTAAAGCACCAAAGACTATGACTGTTACAAGTCACATTTGAGTTCTGTCTCAGTCTCACTCACCCAATTACTTCACCAAACTTTCACAACCATCACTACACTCAATCTGGCCAAATCATTACCATCTGCTCTTCAGAACTGATAAACGAAGATGTAACAAAATTCTTGCGCTGCCAGTTGATGTCCCATTCTCCGTAAGAACCTCTGACACCATATTTTTTTTATTAAATCACTCAAAAATATTGGTGCAGGTTTTCTGTTCGCTTTGAAAGATTTACTACAAATGGAAATGTTTGCATCTAGCCCATTATGCTGAAGTAATTTAGTTTAGCTTTCATGAGTACTGTTCACTGTGTCACTATGTTTATGACCTGTTGTGTAATAATACATGCAATGTGACAAAATAAAAATTTGAAAAAATAATTACTCCCCCTGGCCCCCCTTGTCTCTACTTTTTTTGCCAGACTTCAACTGAAAACATAAGAATTTTTAGGTCTGAACTAACAACTGGCTGCAGAACAGATGCAGAAGAATGCAAAACTGCCAAGCTGCTGCATGTTCCACTGGTTAGAGCGGCCGGTGGTGCTCTGAGGTTGGTTCACTCTGGTTTCTAGACCGGCGGAGCTCCACGAACATGCTTCAGCTGAGGGCTGATCAACAGTCCAAGATCTCCAAGCACCTCATTCCAGAGATCACACAGCAGGTAGAGACCTCCGAACAGTATGATCAGCAGCAGAGGCAGTGGCAGTGCATAGTGCAGAAGTCGACATAGCGGGCTTGGTGATCTCACACCACCCGGCGATATCTTGACTGCTGTCATTGGCCTTGTCACTGGAACAAGTTCTATGTCTGCAACATAGGTGTAACAAGAAATCTGAGCTAATGCTCATGAGATGCACGAGAGATTACAGCAGTTCCTGTTCGCAGGTTGTCTAGATCTATCTCCATCTATTTTGTTGCAATTCACTACTCCGCAGTCAAAAATCGCAACAAAATCACCAAAAACCCATATTTTTGAGTGCAAGGTCATTCAAGGTCATCGATGTTAATACCACTGAAAAGCACGTCAGCAGTGCTTGTTATGAAGCAGCATGTCTGTGCCTATCTGCAAGCGTTTTCACATTGGAGAAGCGAATAGTGTAAAAATAACCACCCTCAGAGGAGTACCCTCTTTTACACCCATGTGCACAGTCCTCCACTTGCGCGTAAAAACCTCAGCAAGAATTTAAAATAACGTTTAACAACACTGAATAAAAAAGCTAGCCCTCATTTGTTCAATCTGTTGCCTAATGCCTGATGCTGCAGGTGTGTTGGGTGCAGTTTAGCTGAAACTATAGAGAGCGACTGAACTTGATTCAATTTCAGTTCAACCGTTTGATGACCATAAGACCAAGTATCACTGGACTAACTAAGTAAACTATCACCACTATTAATTCATTTACGGGGTTTCAAAAGTACTTCGCAAAGTTCATGACAAAATTTTCAATGAACGTTTAAAAAATGCTGAGAAAATAAAAACATTAAAAACCTAAAAAACGCGGCAGGAATAAAAATGTAAAAACGTTTATTACTTCTATGGTCTGAAGCAGCATGGTTCTCAATCGGTTTAATCGCCAGAAGTGCAGCAATTTTCAATTCAGCTGGTACCACAACACCAGGATCGGTCACATCTTCGCATTCACTGGTATCCGGCCTCTGCTGCTTCTCCAGCTCAAGTAATGCTGGTTCCAGTGCATGTATTTCATCCATTCTGCAGTATAAGCATTCCAAACCAGATGATTACTGGAAATTTGGGGCAAAGCCCAACGCGAGTCTGCCAGGCGCCCTAAGTGCGATTGGGTGGAAAATTTGAGGGTTGTGAAATTACCCCGGTGGCAAAGTCATGTGGCTTAAACTCAAATGCATTATACGCAGAACGCACAATGTTGACATGGAGTGGGTCAACATGCACATGCACAAAAACCTATAACTTTTTCGTTAGTAGACCCATAGTTTACACATTTTTTGTGTTCAACGCGGGATGAATTGCCCTTGATTACGCCACTGACCGCTTGTCGATATTGCTGTGTTCAAGAGGTATTCATGGTCAAACTCAAAATTGTCCTAAATCGCACCAAATTTTGAACGTTTTTTGCCCTCCAAAATTTTAAGGGGGCGACGTCCCCCAAAAGTTGTACCTGTGTTGACACCACAACCTAGAGGGATGTCATGTGGCAAAGTATCACGGTGTTACTACCGCTACCAGGAAAATTACAGACGTGCATTTACTAAATTTTAAGCCAATTTTTGACCCCCTTTGAAAAAAATTGTAAAAGAGACCCGTGTCTACGGTGCGGGGTGCGCTAGTAAGACTTGATCATTCTCTAGCACGTGTAAAGATTTGGGGGTGCAGCACCTCATAGGGGCTGAAATATGGTCTTCATAAAAAGACGCTTTAGGTGGGTATGATTTCACATTGAGATCTCCAAGGTTACTGGACCAAAGTTCACCGGACTTGTTTCGCCTAACGCGGGAGGAATTGCGATAGATAAAATATTTGACCAACTTTGAATATCTTCATCTGTTCCGGAGATATTCGACGCCAAACTTTGAAATCGTCCGAAATCGGGCCAAATTTTGCATGCTTTTGGCCCATAAAATTTTTTGGGTGTAGGTAGGCCCCCGAAATTTTGGACCGGCATTATAAAAATTTGGCCTAGTACTGACCACCATGCAAAATTTTGCGCCAATCAGCCGATGCATCTCAACTGCAAAGAAATAAAAAACATCAGCAGTAAAACATAAGTCCACTTTCGCAAGCTATCGCCTCTGGGCGGACTAAAAAACTATCGGTAATGCACAACACTGAGCACTCCCTATATGCCACCACCTAAGTACTCTAAAAGCTATGAAAGCATACAAGTAAAAAATCACAGAAACAGAAACAAACTCTAAAGATGCATACAGAGAAACAAACTGAATTGAACCGATATGGTTTAGTTCACAACGAAGTTACCAATGAGCAAGCAATGATGCATTACAGTATGCACTGTCTAATGACGTCGATGGCTTACATGATTACACTCAATGACTCACGTACAAGTCAACCAATGACCCACCCTGCTTTCCCATTGGTCAGTTCATCAAAAACTAAACTGTGTCAGTTCAGTTCAGTTCAGTTATATTGCTCTGTACATGCCTTTAAATAGTATTTTTGAACTAAACAGCGTAGCCAAAGCTCACAATGTGCCGACTGTTAAACTAACACTACACAAGTGCAAATATTGATGACATGTCAAATGCAAAATAAAAAGGGGTTACAAACGTTCACCAACAGACTGGCATCATTCATTTTAGCCTGCCAAAAAATCCACAATTTTAATCAAATTTTGATCTGCTCAACGATTAACCGACTAACTAATCATGAATTTCCGCAGCCTTACTACAAACTTAACAAACACACGTTGTACATTCCTGACAACAAACCTATTGTTGTCAGCAGCATCAGAGCAGTACTGGGTCTGACGATGAGCGTCCAAACGTTCTATGATCTGACGACATTTCCTCTGCAGACAATGGACATCACTTGCAGCAGCACACACAGCGCTACGCAGACCTGACAGTGTCTCCGAGCCACATATGTGCTCCAGCTTACAGCACTGATAGTCCATCAGATGCAGTTTATCTTTGTACGCAGCCCAACCATCACCCATAACCTGTCACAGCATTATACACATACATACATAGCTCAACAAAGCGTAGAAGCTGTGCTAACATAATCAGCTGTCGCAACATTTCACATACACACAAATCCGTGAAGAGTAGGAGGCTGAGTTGACACTGTTATCACAAATGTTGTTATTGTTGAATTAAAAACTCACCTGTTCATGAAATCTTTGTTCTACATACTCCCTGTACTGCACTCCACCTAACCTGTCTTAAGTGGACCTAATCATATAGTTTGTGTTACTCACGACGCTTTAAACATTCTGGTTGACTGATGGATATCAAACATATGATACATCAAAAGAATCACACTGATGCCGATGCTGATCCTGCACTGTAATAATATTTACTGAAACTGATGAATACGATGGGTTGGTGGCGTGGTGTAGTGGTAACGCGTTTGACCCGATCAACGAAGTTACTCTACACCGGGCCCGGTTAGTACTGCGATGGGTGACTGCGTGCAGGCAGGTAAACCATCTCGATACGTAACCAGCCACCTAGGTCAACTCAGCCTTCCATCCCTCCAGGGTAGGTAAATCGAGTACAGGCCTATCTGGGTGGGATTAAGGCGGGGCACATTCACCTCTGTCAGGTGGCAGGTAACACTGTGTGATCCCATATGACAAGTGACGCTCCGTAGCCCTGTGAGGGGTTCGCTCCTTAAGAGCTATATTCCGACCTGACCTATTACAGTATTACAGCATTACAGTAACCTGTAAATCAGCAATGGTAGCGTCCAGATCAGAGGCAGACAGAGAGACGACATCAGTTGCTACATCAAGACATTCAAGCTGATGCTGCTGCTGCGCTATCACTTGCTCCATGCTACGCTGCTGATCATTCAGCTGGTACCACGTCACCACCGCTTCCTTCAGACGAGACTCTGCCAGCGGATAACTAGACACAAGGTCCAAACAATCTTCACATTCACATTTACAACTGCAAGCACTTCAACTCTTCTTTCCTTTAAGCCCACATTCCATTACGCCAACTTTCACCGAAACTTCCCCGCGAGGAAAGTCGTGGACACAGATCATGAAAGTCGCGGACTCAAACGGTGACAAATCATGAAGTTTCGATGAAAGTCGCCGACACAAATCATGAAAGTCACGGATATAAACCGTCTCGACATGTCGAGATGTTTGCGACAAAGTGTGTGACAAGTCTGCGACAAACCCGTTTGTGTCACTGTGATGGAATTTAGTCCGTTACAATACACGAGGAAAGTTGGCGACATTCAAGCTGACCTCCTACCTCTTAGTGACGATGATGTAGAAGACTACACTATACAACTACAAATCTTCATGACATGTCCTATGCAAAATATAATTAGATTACACAGGTTCATCAGTTAAGAAGCCTAAAATTTCAATCCAATTTTTGCAGATATACATTAGCTGATTGAATAATTGTTGATTTCTGCACCTCTACTTATTCTGCAGTACTATCACGATTATATATTCTTATTATTCCATATTTTACCTTCATCCCCTTTACTTGTCATGGTGATAAAATCTTAGTCAAACCAGTAAAAGCATAGAAAAAATAACACAAAACACGAAAACTGCTTCACCATGAAACACTAAACAGTCCAAGTCGATGATCGGAAAAGCGACATATTCCAATCTCACCAAGCACAGTTGTACGGCAGTTCAAGCGATTTTCTGTATTATAACGGAACCAATTATTTTACTAGAAAAAACAGAAAGAGCGCGAAAAAAATCAGAACCAATAACACATATCAATTCTCCATGGCTTAAAATTTCACTGCACTTCGACATACCGCTGAGCCAGCTTTTGTGCAGTTTGTTCCAGTGCATCAACGGCAGCCGATAGTCCAGTTATATTCATGTTCTGACTGTCCAGCTGATATTGTATAACTCGCTGCTTCAGAGCTGTCAGCCGGTCACTTATGGTTGTGGATAGTTCGTCATAACCAGCCTATCAACACAGAACAGCCATGCTACACTGAATGACATATGAGTAAGTAAGTAACTAAGTAAGAAAGTAACTAAGGAAGCAAGTGGCCTTTATTTGCAAGTGTCTACCACACAAGCATTACATAAGTGAACAGTACGCTGATATACAAACACACAACGTCCACAGAGTAATAGAAGTATACAATCAAAAAAGCAAAAAAAAACATACATATATACAAAACACAAAATGCTAAAATCTACTTATAATCAAAAAGGGCTTTGATAATGAATCTCTTCACAGAATTGGAGGTTTTGATGGTTGGCAGAGAACAGATATGAGCTTGAGGTCTCAAGCTATAGGTTTGAGAAAGCAACGCTTGGACAAGAGAGCAGTCAGTTAAATCAATGGCGGCTTAAACGCATGCTGTGAAACAGCTGTCTCTCCAATCGGTCAACTTTATCATCCATAGTGATATCTAGGTCGATAAAAAGAACATATGAGTCAGTTCAAGTCAGTGTGAGACAGAAAAAACAGAAAAGCAGAAAAACTGGGTAAAGCATACTCAAACCGTGAAACAACCAAAGCACCATTTTGTGTTGGCAGAGAATTCAACTAAGATGTCAACTCGTTCACTGCTACAAATATCCCAGACACTTATTGGAAATGGGGCTTTCCCTGGTGTTAGATGAAACTGAATCTTTACTGGAAAACAAGCATTTATTAGAAATTCTACGGTGTAACCCATTTGCTATATGCGAGCAAAAACAATACCTGCATAGCTCTGAGAGTCATCTCAAGCATCTGAATGTCATCAAACTTATCATCAGATATGTTGATGCTGCGTTCAAATGCTTCCAGCTCTCTTGCAATGTGAACTCGGTCAACGTGCAGTGAATACAGCTGCTGACAGTCAGCCTGCTCAGACACTGCACGTGACTCCAGGGCTCGCCAGTGTCCTACGATGTCTGTGCAACCAACAAGTATGTCTAATAGGCAAAAGCAATGTGCCATAACCCACAAAAGCCTTAGGCTGCATTCACATAAACACGAGTATTAGTCCGGCACTGTACAGGTTCCCGTATACGAGTTCCAGCAAACATGAGTTTGCGTGTATTTTAATGGCGGCTGGCCGTTCACATACATACGTGTACAGGTTATTAAAGGTATTACTATCTGTGACGTGCCAAGCAAATCCAGACCATGCCAATGACTTGTGACGTCTGCAAAAACACACTACTACCCTTCGTGGCACACAAAAACACAACGTGTTTAAATCCTGGATCCCATTATGGGAGCTTACAGCACTTCACAGATCTTTAGGTAAATTAAAAAAATGCCACTTTGTAGCCCAGGGTGGTCAAACTGCCTTTGAAAAGTTTGAGTAATGGACCTAATATACACCAAACATCAGCAACATAATGATGCATCTAACTGACAAGAGACCAATGCTAGCAAGTGAGTGTAGTGAATAAGTGGTTTCTTAATGGCACACTAATCAGCACACAAACAGCTATATTGTGACATAACAAATGATGTGGAACTCAAATGAATTGCAGCCCCAAGCATCAGTGGCA
>Ga0209671_1002369_pt1 | contig 17168 bp, 14 predicted proteins | sample WorMetHERISLAND2_2_FD_187401 | JGI IMG/M metagenome (GOLD analysis project Ga0209671, IMG submission 187401) | Marine gutless worms symbiont microbial communities from Max Planck institute for Marine Microbiology, Germany - Olavius geniculatus... | ecosystem: Host-associated > Annelida >...
ACCACGAGGGTTCCATGACATGGGGTGATTGGCTGGTCGTCCAGGTGGCATCCTGATGATATGGCCTGCCATCCGAAGTCGTCTCTCTGCTACAATGTCCTGTAATCTTCGCTGCCCAGTCCGGCTTAGCACCTCCATGTTAGTCACGTGGTCCTTCCATGTAATACCCAGAATCTTCCGTAAGTTGCGCTGGTGAAAGACGTCCAGCTGCTGACATATTCTAGCTGTACTCTTCCAAGTCTAACTGGCGTATATGGCTGTAGAGATGACGAGGGAGGTGTAGAGGTCCAGTTTAACCTTGAGGCTAAGGGTGCTGGATCGCCACACGTTGTCAAGTCGTCGGAAGACTGCTGCTGCTTTTGCCAGTCAAGTGTTGATATCTGCTTCAACATCTCCATCGCTAGATATTACACTTCCCAGGTAGGTGAATCTTTCTACGTATTCTATGTTTCCTTGTGCAACGGCTATCGGCTGTGGTGATGAGCGGTGGGTGATTCCCATGGCCTTCGTTTGGTATACGTATCTCTTGGTATCTCTTGGCATACGTTTTTTTCCTCCGCCACTATCGCTATGTCATCAGCGAAGTCCAAATCCGTTAAGCGGTTCCGCTTCTGCCAGACGATGCCGTATTCCGACTTGTCCATAGTTCTGCGCATGACGAAGTCGATGACTATGATGAAGAAGAATGGTGAAAGGATGCAGTCTTGTCGAACCCCTGAGACAGTAGGTTATAATTAGCCTATGCGGTCGTCCTAGCAGACCATATTATCGGTCTTGCCTACCATTCGTCCGTCCGTATGTGTAATCGGTATGAAATCGAAAACAAAGAAGACGTAGCAAAACAAAATTGACATGAACGTCTCCCAGGGCACGAAGAATCGATGTGCCAGCTTTCAGTCCAAAACAGTTTTAGGCACAAGGCTACGCGGTGCAGTAAACAAGTACGCAATGCTAGATGGACGTCCGGGCGTTATGTCAGCACTGGGCCGAGCTCTTCGTTTGTTTCCATTCATTTTTGCTTAGCATGCTAGTTGACTTAACGGACATCAGGTCGTACAACAAGCTGTATAACGCGTCAAGATGTTGTGCATTTGATGCAGGCTTTCAGTTTTAGTGGACTTGTTAATATACAACCTGCAGACTTTCGATTTCTTGCAGATTTGTTGTATGTGTCACATGCAGCAGACGAAAGGAACGATCAAGCCGGGCGACCAGGAGGGTTACATAACGGTCATTACGCCGGACGAAAGTTGCGACGTTCTTGTGAAACATTCACTGCCTGTCAGACAATCTGTGCTAGTCAACGACGTCTGTAAGTTACGTAGGCTACTTCGTTTCAGAAATGTCCTCGAAGATAGTACAATATTACTGCATATTATTACCGTATCCTGTACGAGTACATTTTCCCCAATTACCTTCCACTATCGAACGGCCCCTGGTAAGGGCCTAATTTTAGACAGTCTTCATACATTCTTCGTCTTTTAGTCTTCTATACCATTTGGCAGATTAAATGGCAGATTCGTCATTAACCTCTATTTAACAGCATTGTTTGTACAGGGTGGTTCAGCATTTTGTATCCATTCATCATGCAAATAACTAAATTAAACAGATAATACCAAGAAAATGAAACCATTTCTATAAAACTCGAGTTTAGGCTTACGTGACCAATATAGCAATGCAAAATGTTCTATAGCCTAATTTTAAAAACGCTATGATAAAAATCAGTACGCCTGCTGAATATGTTTGGTTTATTTACATTTGCTGAAACTTAATTAGTGTCATTTATACGATAATTATATAAAAAAAACGTCTCGCTACTTATTGCTGCATGCGTGTTTTACAGGCGGAATGCTGGCTCATCGGCTGAGAATCACAAATCCACAGGACTACGGCCTTTACTGTCTCAAGTCTCAGTCAGGAGCAGGTGTGTTAACCGTCTTTGCAACTCTTAGCACAAAAGTGTCTCGTATCTATACATTCCACCATAGACCGCTGGTGCTTTTGGACCGTAATCTCCAACAGACTGTTGTTAAGTATTTTGAATTTTAACTATATTTTAGTTCACTGGCAGCTTGCGAGATTCAGTCCCGAGTCAAGTGACGTTCTTTTAACAACAGGGTAATAATTTAAGAGCTTTGATGATTGATGTACGTACATGAACTGTGGGACTGTGTTAGATGATATGTGAAATATAACTTTTCGTTTGCAGTTTTATTGCTTTATTTTATTTTTTGTAGTATTAACTTTTAGTAGATGTACAAAACAATCAATAACGTCTGCAAAGTCAATTTTCTCAAAAAAGTTTTTAAAAAGTTCAAGTAGGGCCTACCTCGGTATTTAAAAAAAGTTTAACTTTTTTCTAAGGTAGTTAGAAAAAAATGAACTAAAAGTTTAACTACTATTTTTAGTTAAAAAATAAGTTTAACTAAAAAATAAAAAGTTTGTGTCCATCGTCTGCAAATGTCACCTAAACATTTAAATTTCAGAAGATAGCACAGATCGAAACAAATGTAAAGCAAAGTGGTTGGATTTATTTTCATCTTCTTCTGCAGTTCATCTGCGCATATAATACCGGTAGTGAAAGGATTAATAAAATCGGCACATATAATATTTGCCAAGGTTACATCATACGTCGTAATAAAAAGTGACATTTCTTTCTGGTACACGGTTTAGTTGCTATGTTTTATAATTACAAAATTAATAGTCAAAAGCAACATTTTTGTATTTTGTGCTTTGTTACTTTTTAGCAAGACGACTTCCACCGACCGAAATGATATGTCCGTCAAAGTCGTTTAGAGATCTCAGTCAAGCCGGTTTCATTTACAAGCGAATTAACGCCTACTTCGTCTGGTCAGCGAGCCTCGGCGTCTAGCCAGAGCTCCACTTTCTTTGATTTGTCGTGATTTCTTGCACAACGTGCTGTGCAACAGATTCATAACAGATCGGGAGTTTACATACATCAAATCATATCGTACAACAAGTTCGCCAAAAGTCAAAAGCCCACAAGAAAATCCAGTTTGTTGGCAGTGTTTGAATTGCCGGTTTGGGTTTGGGGGTTGAACCTCCCCAACTGTTTCCTCAACCCCCATAACACACTGTTAAATTATGAATCGGGTACTATATACAGGGTAGAAAAAATGGCCCAACTTGTTTTTGTCAGAACTTTGTCAAATCTCCACCGAATTTGATAATTTTGGCAGACAGATAGCCAAGACAATAAACTTATGTTTGGTATACTCACTGTCCATCTCACCTAATTTATGTTAACGCACTACCGTGTAAAACGCTGATGCTCCAAATTGTTGCATAATGCTTAGTTGTTGTCACCGTAAAAGTTCTAACAACCTAATTAAGCACACGATAAACTAACATGTGATTTATTTAGCAGAGTTATAAGTTTGTGTAACAACTTGCTTCCAAATTTTTATAATTTATGCCCAGAATGTACACAATGGCTTAGATGTGATGCCACAGCTGATAGTGGCATTAACGATTGTCTGCATTAACGATCAACTGATCAATATCACAGCACTCATTCATAGATTAGATGTGTTTTGAGCTCATAAGCTAACTACTTTTTTGTCTGCCATTTTCAACGTAAAATATTTGATACCACAAAATTATTAAATCACGTGGCACCCCCTGTCGAACTGATAATGAAAAAGTGAGCAATCTGATACTGATAATCACTGCATAATGTAACAATTTGGAGCATCTGCGTTTTACACGGTAGTGCATTGACATAAATTAGATGAGGTGGACAATAAATGCACCTCACATATTTTTGTCGTCTTGGCTATCTGTGTGCCAAAAATTATCAAATTTGGTGGAAATTTGACGAAGTTTTGACAAAAACAAGTTGGGTCTTTTTGGGCACACCCTGTACATACAGGGTGGGCCAAAAAACTGGCACAATGTTTTTATATGCCAATAACTTCTTTAAATATTAACCGATTTTCAAAATTTTTTCACTGCCTGGATCAGAAGAGAACTTTTAGTAACAGTGTTACTAAAGATCGCACCAGACGTCATATATGTCGCTACACTACCTTGCGAAATGTCAGACATTGCACTTAGGTCGGCGACGACACTAATCAACGTTGCGTGATCAACGTTGATCGCATTTGACATAAGGCCCCCAAACAGCCCAAACTTAAATTTCGGTCGATTATGCCGTTTGAGGACCCTTCAGCAGATGGTATATCAACGTCGACAATTTTATTTACGACATTCAACCAGCTGAAGCAGGCGATCGTCACTGAATGGGGCAAACTGTCGCAGCGTTTGATTGATCCCGCCATTGGTCAGTGGCGTCGCCGACACCGGCTTGAGGGCGTCGTCCAGCAGCAAGGCGGACATATTGAACATTTGATGTAAAAACTACGATATGTGACAGTTGCTTTAGACACTAACTGAGAAAATAAACAAGTTGTTTTCTGTTGTTAATTTCTTACAAAATTTTACAGATATCGCATTGTTTTCAATTGTTGCTTTTAAGACATTAATATTTTACTAGGTAGTGTAGCTACACACTTGAGGTGTGGTGAGATCTTTAGTGACATTGCTGCTACAAATTTTTTCCTGATTCCGACAGTGGAAAAAGTTTGAAAATCGGTTAATATTTGATGAAGTTATTGGCGTATAAAAACATTGTGCCAGTTTTTTTGGCCCACCCTGTACGATTTATATCACAATTTTGTTTCGTCTCCGACCATTGAAAAGTTTAACCCCAGCCAATTTTTTACATTCAAACTCTGTTGGACAGTTTGTCATGCAACGAGGTAGTGGAGTTTGAGCGTCTATCATCAGTGTGTGTGGGCGCTCGTCGTCGAGAACCTTAGCTGTCCTTTTTTTGCTGAGAACTAACTCAGGTTTACAAACCAGCTCAGGGCACGACGAGCAAAATATGTGAACCGAATTTTAATGTGTGCCTTATGTCTGTGCGTCCCGCTCTTTCCGAGTTTTCCCATTTCTTCTTTTGTTCCCTCTTTCCGTTTAATTCCTATGCTTTTTGAGTTTCTTTTGTCATTTGTTCATGCGCCGGATATCTGGGACTGGGAGCACAATCCAATGCAGTGGACTGCAGTCTTGTCAGATGGTGTCACCCCGCCAAATAGTTGAAATTTCATGTGCAATTCGTTTTTCGTGCTTGTCTGCGACTGCTGACGAACCTGTGGCTATCCAGTTTCCAGTTTTGTCGGTATGTTTTTTTCTAGAGCAACAAGGTCTACCGAGGTATATAACACGCTGAACGCCACGATTTTTGGGGTTAAGCGTTCCCTGCACAGACGTGATCCGACGCATTTCCAGCTTTTAAAACGCATTTCGTGGCAGAATTTCTAGTCTGCTAACGAGTTTTTTTTAGATAGTTTCGTGTTACACTTTCGAAGCTCGTTTTTCAGTTCTATAGAGTACTACTCACAGTTGCGAATAATTGTGATAGCACTTTTATGTTCGTCTGCGTGTATGTACTTGCCTGTCTTGGTGGTGTCTTATGGCGAATAAAGATTACCAGTAGCAATACTATAGTCTCATGTTATACAGCTTGCTATTTTTATATTCCATTTATAATATTGCTGACACTTTTGTTCGAGAAAATTTAAACGTTAGTAGTGATAGTGATTTGTGTGCGTGCCTTTTAAGTGGTGCTGTTGATGGCGACTATTCGTACTACACGACCAGTAGATTGGTAGCCATTTTTAAGGATATTTTGTTGTATTTATTTTTTGCATGTTTTGTCACCAATTTTGTCCTTGTACCAATAAAACTAGGCGTAATTATCGATAATTTTAATAATGGACAGTTTGGCACGTGTCAAAGCATAATAACCACGATGACTGTTATTTTGAGACAAATACTGAGCTCTAGTCGGACATTATTCATTCCGTTCACTGTTTCTTCTGGCATACAACACAGCGCTAGTAATCGTGTGCATTAAATACTGTAAAATGTAGTGTTTTCTCACAATAAACTGTTCAGCGTACATACATGTACCATGAATCTTTAGTTATCTTAATAAACTCGGGTCTGCTGAAATCAATGACTTCAAAGCAGGGTAATCACATTCAGCAAGGTCAGTTACCTCACAGCATGTTTGCAACTTCTGCTATAGTTGCGATCTAATTGGGATATTTCTGCACTGTTTAACTGGAAGTGCACACAGAGAATGCAAACCTCTGCCAACTCATTTCCTTTTTACCTCCGCCAAGGAGATTACGTTTTTGCCAGAGTTTGTCCGTCTGTCTGTCTGTTAGCAAGATAACTCAAAAAGTTATGGACGGATCTTTCTGAAATTTTCTGGGAATGTCGGGAATGGCAAAAACTACCTGTGATTCAATTTTGGGGGTGATCCGGAAGGAATCCTGGATTCTGAATCACTTTGAAATTTTCGTTAACATTGCTTTCAATGGGGCATAAGGGAAACCGCTGCCAAACCGAATATGGTGCTGCCACATGGCGAACAACATGGCGTTGGCGGAGGTCTGCGGTCTCTGACTGCTTTTTGGTTTTCCATTGTGTTCGCCAGCAGGCTACGCGGCAGCACTATATTCAGCATGTTTTCGCTATCTGGCAATGGTAGAGAATCCCTCAGTCTTACCCTGGATCGCATTGCTGATTTGGATCACCAACAAAATCTAACCAATCTAACTAAGGCAGTCTAACCTTCCCTGAAAATTTCAGCAAAATCTGCCTTAACTTTACGTAATCCGGTTAACAAACCGACAAATAAATAAGTCAATAAATGGCGGCTATCACACAGCCTACTTGGCGAAGGTACAGTTAACATCACTGCTCATTAAACACAAGTTAAGCTGACTGCTTGAAATTAAGTACAAGAGGTAACGTATAAATTTTATTCGAATTAACTGCATCTTTTGATGTTTATCCAAACTAACAATAGGATTATCTTACTACGACAAAATTTAGGTAGCAGTTTAACAAATACCTGATGAAGTAGCCTAACTAGCACATCAACAATGCCACTAGCTTATACTTGTAGTTTGACCATTTTTGACAGCTGCATCATTCTATCACGAAACAGACACGATCGTGCATGCTGAAAAGTTGTCATACAAAGCTACACAGTACAGGAATGCAGTCATACAATATAGCAGTGACAATAACAATATTGAATAATATTGCCAATACTGAATGAATGAACACTGAATAGACAACATGTAAAATACACGCAGTATGTATCATCCTATGATTCATACACTATCCAAAATTAGCACGTGCAAGAGTGTACATCACTTTGTCGAGGTTTTGGACGTCTGTTCAGAGCCGGTGGAAGCCCCCCCCCCATATTCCCCAATTGGAGGGGGCCTCACATATGCTCAGGGGCCTCATGCTACGTTTGAAAAAAATTGCATTCCAAAAGGAGAAAACAAGTCGAAAAATAGGGGAACGAGTTTAGCCAAAATGGACAAGTTTATTACCTTTCGTTGATGTACAATAATCACTAGGGCCCACACTTTTCTGTGGAAAATTTTGTCAAATTCCACGCAAGAGTTTGCAAAATTCCGCAGCTTACCGCGGCAAAATCGTCCAAATTCCGTGGCTGTCCGCGGCCTTCTGTTTGTGAGTAAACTAAGCTATATTCTGTTCAGCAGCTTCTGTTATTGAAGGCAGTCAATGTGCTCAGTTATTTGTCAAGCTGCGTTGTGTTTGCCTTCATACGATTTTGCAGTATTGTGATAGCTCTTAGTAGGGCCTGTAGTTTTAGGCAGTTCAGTTTGAATTTTTCTGCCACATTCCGTGGTAAAATTGCATCATCAAGCCGACGATCGTACTAATCACCAGTCATTTCTCAACTTTTGTGAAATTCCGCGCATATATTAAAATTCCGCAGAAAAGGGCAAATTCCGCGATTCCGCGGCTCGGCTCGAAATTCCGTGGCTTGCAGAAAACTGAAGGCCCTAGTAATCAGTGACGTATTGCATCCACTTCTTGCAAAGACAACACAAATTGTATCCAAAGTTTTGCATTTGCTAATTTTTTCCAAGAAAATTTGCGGCTTGCATCAAACATCAAAAAGCCAAAAGTGTTTCAACTTCAAGGGGGGAGAAGGGAAGGCAAAGCCCCCCTTACCGCCTGACCAGGAGCTCTGCCCTGGGGCCTTAATTATAAGGGGACGGCATCCAACTCGCTAGTGCCGGCTCTGCGTCCGTTGACCTTTTCAGTGAAAAATTGCTCACTGGTAGCTCTTTCCCCAGGCGAACATCAATCCCAATTTTGATTCTACTACACTTTATAATTTTTCAACTTAAGAGCCTGTATGGGACAGGGAGATGGACGTACGGACAATACCCGTGAAGCTGTATGGGCTATTAGCCTATTAGGAGTACAACCACATAATAAACTATTGAGCTGAGACAGAAATGTATCTTGCACTCACTTGTACTGCAAAAGTGCAGACTGCTATTCTAAAAAGATTCATCACATGACGTGGCTCACAGCCGTTTATCTACGGCTTTACAGCCGTCTACGGAATTGTAGCTATTTTCCTGTTACCTACAGTTACATTCAGAGATGCGCATTGGGCCGAACTGATACGGCCTCAGCGCTGGGCAGGTGTAAGAGCCTGCCCACTCCCAGAGGTAAGCTAAGGTAAGGTAAGAACGTGGCTCAACTAGAGACTTCACTTTCACGCCAGCACCATACTGTTTTTTTTTCACGGGTAATGCTGCTGTTAACAATAGCATTATTCTAAGAATAACAGCAGCACCAGGGTCAATGACATCATAATCTTCCGCAGCAGTTAAGATGATGTTACACATATTCTTCTTCTGGCTGCGTAGCCTAGATAACAAAACTCAACAAAATGGCCACGATGGCAGCAAACATGCAAGACAGTTAAAAAGCAGACGTTAGCCAACTCCGCACACAGCTACCACTAACGAGCACAGTTTTCCACGGCAAATTCTTCTAAATCCTCAGCGTCCTATTCATTACGTAAACTGAGGACTTTTGGATTATCTGAAGTACGAAAACGTCTGTCACACAATGCGTATCAAATGCTTATAATTACTGATTATACCTCATCTGTAGAATATTTCTTATGGAGTTTTGCTGACTCCTAATCATATCAGTCCATTTAAGAAAATTGGCAGTTTTGTCAGAAAGCTTCGTAGCACGGCTCAAAATATCGCGACATGTGGAAAACTGTGTCTTTAGCTATCATCAACATGAACCTGGCAAAAACTCTCTGTTCTGATTGGTAAATGTTCTGTCTTCAGATAACCGTCAACGGCCAAGCTTTCCTTTTCTTCCAAACTGCAATACCACATCAGCTAACCACATCAGCTGCACTAGCTAAACAGACAGCACGTGAATATCAACTAGGCCTAAAACCGTCATAATAGAAAGCCAGCGGCAGTGGCTTCTATCCCTGTACCTGGTGGGCCTAGCTTGTGCCCAGTGAAAAATAGGGGAAGAAAAGTTTTGTTCAGGGCGTACATCAAAACTTTCCCCATACTTTTCACCAGTTGGCCAATCCACCCCTTAACAAGACTGCCCCCCTAGAGGAAAAAACCCAAAATGGAGGGGAAAATTTGAGTCCAAAAGTGGGGAGGAACCTGAGCCTAAAATTGGGGGGGAAGTTGCACCCAATTTTAATTCCAGATTTGGGGATAAAAGCCCATGGCCAGTGGCGTCAAACCAAATATATTTCTATGGACGTGCACTGTGCGAGGAGGGCAAAATTCAACCAGGTTCAACTGTTTTCCAGAACAACAAATTTTGCAAATTTGACCAGAAGCTCTTCCTGTTAAGTTGGTGTGCTGGAAACTTTAAACCTTTAAATAAATTTTAAGTGCTATTAAAACTGACATTATCCCACCTTTCCTCTATAACAATCTGCTCTTTATGTTTGCATCTCTGACATTGCAAACAAAACTGATAAATTGTTGTTGAGTTATAGCAAGTTACTTGGGGTTCCACTTTTTATCAAGATGCAACATAATTATTTTGAAGTTTGTTGAAGTCTGCCATGAGCAAACAGAGACAACAACCTTTGAGCCTGGTTGCTGGTGTTGTTGCTGTTCCAGCTGGTACTTGAGTACGTCAATCTCGTCTTTCTGCTGAGTCAGTCGTTCGTTCATTGCAGCTAAATGTTCACTCATCATACTCAGCTGTCCCTCGTAGCTACGAGACGTCGTCTGCAGCTCATCCTTACAACAAACATATAAACCATTAACAAAAATAACTAAATTAAGCAGATAATACAAAAAAAACACTTCTGTAGAGCTGATATATGGAGTTTACATGAGCAACACAGCATGCCATAATTTTCAAAGTGCTGTGATAAAATTTTATGGTACAGTGACAATCTGAGTGAATTCAGTGTTGAATATGTACAGTTCATTTACATTCGCTGAACATAAATTCATTTCATCCATTGCTACAACAATTATCCATAAAACAGTGTAGAGGTAAAACCTTGAACTCACACACATTGAGAACAAGCAAGCAACATAAATTCATTTCATCCACAATCCCATTAAAATTTATCTGTTTTTTATGTTTTAGTAAACGTTATAGACAAAGTTATAACTTACTGAACACTTGAACACTAGAATCCTAGCTTTAACAATAAACTAAAATGTTAAGAAAGTCCTACAAATTCAACATTATAAAAATTTAATAGATTTTAACCTAAAATGTTAAAAATCAGGCTTCTGAGAGATCCATATAACATAGATAAAAATATCTGGTAAAATTTAGAGCCTGAGTTGTTGTGACTATGCAATACACAGTAGAAACTGGAAACTTTATATTTTATAAACTTTATAAAGAAAACTTAATATAGGCATTTCTTGAAAAATAATGTAGTGGATGCAGTGACAGTAAACTTCTGTATTAATGACTATCCATAATCGGTTAAAAATGTGGCCAAAGCTGAAAAGTAGCTTAAATGAAACCCAAACTAGTTATCTGTGACAACAGAGCACTGTCGATGCAATGACCAATAAAAATAGAAAAAGTAGCTCTTGCTTACTCGCAGTTGAGCACTGGACTGATTAGATGAGCTTAAGTCTTGTTGTAGTTTGTCTTGGTCACGCTGAGCTACATTCAGTTGCTTCTGTAGCGCACGACACTGAAATATGCAGATAATTACACACAATAAATGAACAACATATTACTGGAACAAACTTCTAAACTAAAATGGCAACCGATGAGCTACAGAAATTCATCATAATAAAACCTTTATTAATTAAATTGTCCCACCTGTGAGTTTGTTCACTATAGTGATAAGTGACATCTAACGATTAACAAAAATAGTCTTAAAGAAGGCAAGAGAGGCTGCCAAAACATCAACAACCTAATACATAAAGCTTGTATCTTGATGAAGAATCAAAACATAAAATTTTGTTAAACGTGTTATACACGTGTTAAAACTTGCTTCTTAAATGTAACCTGTGACCTGATGTACACACAGAAATGTATTCACATCATTCACAATTAGTCTTAAGAACAAAGCTGTGAAAACCACTTAGAGAGTGCCTGCCACTAGCATGGTTAGCTGAATGGTTTAGTGTTACTGCAGTGGTCTCTGCAAAACTTGAGACAATACTTGGATGAACGTCTGTAGGCAGGTAAACTGTCTCAATAAGCAACTAACCAACCAGATCAACTCAGCCTTCTATCCCTCTGTACCAGCTTTCCGACTGACTAGTCATAAGACAGTGATAGTGGATGTAGACACTATAGTTGCCTATTTAGGCAGATTTATACAGTTTAAGTTCTCCAGCTTGGTTTAACAGCTAGTGCTCGATTGAATGAACTCAGTAATTTCTCGCAATATCTGTGCCCCGATGACAGCAGAATGGACACTGTCCTAGCCGTTACTATCACTGTTATGTAATGGTCACAGTGCTACCTCAGCATAGAAATGAAGGGCCTTGCTGTCAGCTAGCTGTAGCTGTGAAGTCAACTCGGCGACACGCTGCGAGTAATGTTTAGCTATCAACTGCTCACGAAGCTCTGCTTCCTCTGAGCTGCTGGCTTCATCAGTCATCTATACACCACACAGCACCTCATTTCATTGAAGTATCACACCTCAGACTATTTGGCTGCCTATACATACAGTATATAACACTATTTCACATGTCAACAGCAATGCTAAGCTACCAGCTGCTCATGAAGCTCCACCTAAAACTGTTGGTTGCAAAGCTGTCATAACCCATCGAAATACACACATCTGTGATCCCTGAGTAATGAGTATTTTGTGCATCTTGCTTTCACTTTCATTATTTCTTACATGCCTAGCTCTAGCCTAGCCTAGCAAGGCTCAGCATAGATTAACTTTGTTGATGCGACTATTCCCCGCCTATTAACAACGCTACTATTAAACTAGACCTGGCAACCAAAGCCAAAGCCGCAAAAGCTGAGTTGGAAAATGTTCAAGCCAAGCCGAGCCACAATTTTTTGAAGCCAAAGCCACAAAATATTTGAGTCAAGTTGCTGTAGCTGCAAAATTTTCCAATTTATATTTCTCAACTGTCCGTAATGTTTTTTGGCCGACTTTTAGGTTGAGTCTTTGGCACGATGTGTTGTCTGTCTGTCATCATCTGTTGTCGCCATCTGTCGTCTGTAATGCATGTATTGTGGTTAAACGGTAAGTTTTGCCGGAAAACTTATTGCACGGCCAATTACTGTGGTGTCACAGTTCTTCGCATGCAAAACTTCAGCGATGAAGTGCAAGGAAAACATTTTCAAATTTGGGTTCAACAAAGATAAGGTTGGAAAATGTGCCTTTTCAATTAGTTAGTCGCTGTATCTCAGAAATGGTGAAATATAGAGACGAGGTTGCTATTAACCACAAATACGAAGTTACATAAGCCCTTTCAGATGACACAAAAATTTTCAATCTTGGATGACTCTGAAAGACCATTACGCACTCTGCTATGCCAATAATGCATATTGTGGCTAAACGAAACGTTGTAGGCGGTTGGCGATGGTATCGCTGGATAGGGAGATGACGAGTTGCTATAGGTTGTCAACAGTAATCATGTCTCTATTTGCAGCGGTTTGGCCATAATTTTGAACACAAAGTTTCTACCTATAGCCATTGCCCATTTGCGCCAGATTACCATATTGTATCTGTACTATCCTAGCACTGATTGTAGCATTTGATACAGCAGCATCACCGTAGCAAGTATGTGACTGCAGTCACTCTGGGAAATTGCTTTCTTTCTGCGAATGGAAGTCAAACGCTGGCCTTCAAATACAAACAGCACAGTCCGTCCGCCCTAGCTGAGCTACGTGTCGTGTAAATTTACAGTTGTAAGATGCATTGTTCTGGATGCGTCACAAGAGCTTCCACGCCCGTTATCGATAAGCAGTTTGTTGCTGTTGGGTGAAGTTTGGCGGAATCATAACACTGTGACGTAATCATATTCCACACCAATTACGCTCGGAAGTGGGATAGGGGCAAGTTGCGGGTTACTGGGTGACGCTGTTTCAAGTATGAGCCGTACCTTGTGGCTCAAGCCAAGCCAGTTAGCAAGCCGCAAAAATTACGAGCCGAGCTGCAAAAGTTGGAGCGAGCGACTGCCAGGTCTACATTAGACTAAGCCACCAGAGAAGTAACTACAGACAAAAAACTGGCAAAACAAAAATGAAAACAAGTGGCATCAGTAGTAGCAGCAGCTGCAGAAACAAACAACAGCAAAAGAAGTGTTATCAAGTAACACGATGGGCAGAACAAACTGACCGAGTTGCTAGTGGCGCCCTCTGGTAGCAGTCGAGTGAGTGGCACATCTCTGTCAGCACCAGCTTCAACTGCCTGACCATCAACACCAGCTGCTGGGCTGCTGCTCTTCTGTAGCAGCTTCAGCTTCTACAGCCAATCAGATTCAGTCTAAAGCTGTCAAAGAGTAAATCTTTTTAATGCATTAATGCAATGTGTTCATTTTTTTAACGCATGCATTAACGTGTTAGTAACGCATCATTAATGTTGTTGATATTGTAGGTGGACTACATCGAGAGAGTTACTGACTGAAACGACGACCGACAAATTCATGCCTGTGTCACAAAACTGTGATGCCTGTCGTGAACTTGCAAAGCCGACAAATTTTCTTACATTTCTTGTTTCATTTAATTACTTGAATTTATTCTAGCATCAAATAACCACAGTTTAACAGAATACTGGAACTTTTTCTTCACAGAATTTAGTAAATTTACATATGTGCATTAATTTTTTAATGCAAGTTAATTTATTTTTAAGCTAACGCATTAATTTGACAGCTCTAATTTAGTCAGACTCTGCACTCAATTAATCAGTCAATCACATAAGTAATGCATTCATAACAGTTTTCTATGGTACATCATACAGAACTGAACAGCAATACTTCACAAGAAATAACTGGGTCTAAACAATATTATTTATGAGCTTCTGTGACAACTTCACCAGACTCTGACCAATCCTCATTAAAATTCTTTCCCTGATACACTCTACAAAAAAATTGCAATAATACAGTTATTAAAGGACTTGCTACATCTGAAAAGCATCACTATGCTAAATGTACACTGTGTTTCAAGAAAAAGCATCCCCGACATTTTCAAGTGTAACTTGAAAACCAAGTATCAGATTTTAATAATTTTTTATACAAATATTCCTGACACAACTTGCCATCAAATGATCATTTAGTTTCCCACTTCACCCAACGTTTGTTTCTGCACTACCTTGGCGAGCACAACCAGCGAAATATCACTTTTTTATCCAACGCGATGTGATTGCTTAATTAACATAACAAGTAAAAACACATTTTGTTCACATTTCTGACACTGTGGCTGACATTTCATTTAGTTGTCCATTTTTCAACTGCCTGCAGTAAAACTGCTTGAAGTGTTGCCCACTATGCGAACACAAACAAGAAGATGCTTTCTCCATTCATTGAGAGCAGTATCGATAATGTTCTGCTCCAGACCAATCCAGGCTCTACCAGTCGCTTCTTGACTTTACAAACATTTCTGAACTTCACCTGGTAGACACACTGCTGCAAGACCTGCTGCTAGGGCTGACAAATTAAGAAAGATGGAATTTATTGACGTTGTTCATTCATTTTAAAACGTATTATGCTTGCTCTGCTTTCCCAAGGTAGTGCAAAAGCAGACGTTGGGTGAGGTGGAAACTAAAACATTTATTTAATAGCCAGTTGTGTCCGAAATATTTCTGCCAAATATTATTAAAATCTGTTAATTTTTATTCAAGGCACGAACGAAAATGTTGAAGATGTTTTTTTCAGGTTTACTTTTATTTTAACACATATTTCGTTTGATCTGCTTTCCTTAGGTAGTGCAGAAGCATACATTGGGTGAGGTGGGAAACTGAACGGTTGTTTGATGGCAAGTTGTGTCAGGAATATTTGTACCAAAAAATTATTAAAATCTGATAATAGGTTTTCAAGTTATAGTCGAAAATGTCGAGGATACTTTTTTGAGACACAGTGTACTACTGATTATCATTATCTCTATCACTGTCACTATTGTTATTATTATCAGAGAATAAAAAAGCAGCTCAAGTAACCTGTGTCTCTTTCTCATACTTCATCTGCATCAGCTGCGTCTCCAGCATCCAATGCTCACGTTCCTGCTCCAGTCGACTCAGTCGCTGCTGCAGACTCACGATCTGACACAAAAAACATCAACACTGCATGACTGGACAAAATCCACATAGCGTTTATCCTTTTACATCACAGTAAGCGACATGTAAGTGGGCATCAATAGTACGCTGACTAAAAGGGAGAAATTCAGTGCCTTGCAAACTTTACAGAGTTCCACAGCATCATAAAGAAAATCAACAACAGCACTTGATGCTGTACGATGGATGATGGGAAGGGCAACCAAGCTCAAAAACATGCTCCAACATATCCTCAAAGAGACTCTATCCGGAGTAACTGTGAACAAATTAGCCTACTAAACAAAAGACGAATAGCAGCAACAACAACAGATGCAATAACCATACTAGAGGAACTAGTCTCAAAATACACACTCTGTTAGCATGCAGTGCACTAAATGTGTTCAACTGACTGCAGTGTTTTTAGTTGTTAAGCGCTGCCATTCAGGACTGTAGGACGCGCTATACAAATTTTTTCGATTGATTGATTGACTGCATGACGCTGTTCTGAACAACCAGTCTGCTGCAGTACTAAAGACAACAGCAGTATCAGTGGCTGAAAACATCAAACAACAAAACATAGCTGCTGTTAAATACATGCATCAGCATTACAGCAGACAGCACTCACAGACAACCTGTTGCGTCAAGCTGTCCTTGTTCTCGGTGAAACTGAAGACAGTCTTGCGGTTCTGCAGAGCCGTTGTGTATGCAACGGACTCTGGAGGTGGCTGACAACACAATAATGTGAAAAACAACCACTAAAAGCAGGCACAGACAAAAATCCTCTCAGCTGTACGTTACTGAAAACAAACTGATGTTACAATGTTGTCAGTAATCCAGAGCAAGAGATGTCAACTAATGCCAGCAATAATAGTCTCTGGTTTGATTTAAAATAAACATACGACAAATAGCAAAATTAGCAAATTCCGGACTAAATCGCCTACATGCAAAATCTAAATTGCTAGTAATTACAGGCCTGTAGGTTGGTTCAGCACAATCTCTTATTAGATGGTGTACTGTAAAACAAAATCACAAAATCTTTCTGCCAAATGATTTTCCTTACAGTAGCTTAGCTACTTAAACAATCATGACTGACCGACTGCTTGACTGACTGACCGATTGTGTGAATTACTGATAGACAGATTGATTACCCGGCTGATTGAGGACAAGAAATCCACTGCACGTTGTCTCAGTACACTGACAGCAGGACTGGCAGCCATTGTAGACTGTGACTGACCACATGGCACTGTGGTGAAAAAACCCAGATTGCCGGAGAAAAATGCCGACAGCTGAAACCAACATGATAATATCACAGACTAATGTATTGTGGTACATATACAGGGCGGTCCAAAAAAACGGACACCCAGTTTTATTTTGGGATAACTTCGGTAATTCAGCACCAATTTTAACCATTCTTTTACTGTTACAAGCAGAAATTCATGGCACGAAACGTAAAGTTCTTTCACCCACCGCACCTTTATTGTGTGACCACATTACCTAGCAAAACAGTTCTCAGTTCGTAAGCCCATGATCAAACAGCGATCAT
>Ga0209671_1002371_pt1 | contig 17167 bp, 8 predicted proteins | sample WorMetHERISLAND2_2_FD_187401 | JGI IMG/M metagenome (GOLD analysis project Ga0209671, IMG submission 187401) | Marine gutless worms symbiont microbial communities from Max Planck institute for Marine Microbiology, Germany - Olavius geniculatus... | ecosystem: Host-associated > Annelida >...
ATCCTGTTCAGTCAGTACTAGTGTGACAAGCGCATTAGAGGTTAATTTTAACAACATGCGCTATATAAATTTACATTTTACTTTACTTTACTTTACTTTACTTCAACTTTGTATTCAGAGTATTTTAATCAGCTCGCACTGCTACTGTTTTCGTAACTTTCAGCTGCAGATCCGATGCGATCCGATCGTTGTGTAAACACGATACCGCACTGTCTGGAGCGGTATAAGTTCGTATACTGCGTATTCGCTTATCCACTCCAGTAGTGCGGTATCCATGTACATACCATGTTGCCGGGCAGCGTAGCGGCTAGTTCGGCGTTCATGACGCATTCTCCGTTTAGTGGATGCGCCTGAATGCCCGGTCCTGAACAGTTACACGGCACACACGGGTCTAACGACGATTGGTCGCGATCCGACGGACGATACTGATTCGCCAGACATTTCTCACAGTTGTTGCCTATATACACACGCATGTTCGGATGTTAATTTTTTCACAGTGTTGTTAAAAATACGTATTACTGTTAGTAGACACCGCACTGCTAGAGCTAAGCGAGCACGCAGTACAAAGATATACCGCTTCAGCAATGCGGTGTCGTACTAATCTCGCAGAACCACGAGAGAGAAAAAAATCCGTTAAAACGATATCGTTGCAGCATGATACCAGCAGAAACAAAAAAATGACTGCTTTTTTAGCGCGACCTGTTTTGCAGGAATATCTGCTAGCGTACCGGTAAGTGAAAGCAATAAAAACGGTGACGTCAGAGATGTGTGTTGTTCTGATATATTAAGGTTTCAAAGCCAAAATATTTGGCCTTGGTTTTGGCCTCGTAGTATTTGGTCTCGGCATCGATTCCGGCCTTATGGCATTCTGGCATCGGCCTCATAGAAATCCTCGTGCCTCGAATATTCATAGCGTACATGACATCAATAAATATTCACAATCTATGGCCATCGATGCTCATTCCTTGTGTGTACTGGTTGCTTACTTAAAACAAAAACGTATATAAGACTTTGGAATTTAAACCTGAAAAGTTAAGACTTATATCTTTTTCTTGATGTTCATACACAATGAGTTGTTGTCTGACGTGTATGGCCTCGGCATCGGCCTCATATTATGGCCTCTGCCTCCAAAAAACTTTGGGTTTCGGCCTCGTCTTCGGTCTTACTCTTTCCGGCCTCGGCCTCGGCCTTGGCCTCACGTCCAGCTGGCCTCGTGACGTTACCTGTAGTGTTGTGCTGACAGTTGATGCAGACGCCTCCGCCGGACCTGACTCCGGCAGCGTTCAGTGAAGGCGCCAAGCGACTGACGGCTTCGTCGTAGAAGCACGTGTCCGCGTGCCCGAAACAGTTACACGCTGTAGAACATACACACTCATACGTAAATATAACGTGAAGTTTCTGACTGTTTTTCCCACCATAGGAGGGCGCTGATCTCCCGTTCGCTTAGCTCACACACGTCAATGTAACGTAAAGTTCTTCTCAAGCCTCGAGGAATAGGGCGGCGCTGACATCCATTTCCTTAGCCCCGAAGCAAACACCAGTTTACACTGTGAGACTACAAATACGGAACCAGTGCAAGTGCATCGCGCGGTGTGCCTGTTTACGTCACACACTTCGCTGGTACTCATTGCACCAACCCACGAAGGGATGGCCAGGCTGAGTTGATCTGAGTAACTGGTTACATACTGAAATGGTTTACCCATCTGCAGACAGTCAACCGTCCAAGTACTAACCGGGCCCGGAGTCGATTAACTTCGTTGATGCGACTAACAACGTTACCAACTAAGCCAGACCGCTAACTGCTGCATCGGACACGAACACTGGTTTTTACACGCTCCACGAACACCGCTCACTGTGTGGCGCACCAACGTCAACTCGATTCACACCTAGTGCGCTACAAGTAACAATAAAAGTAAAGGTAAAAGATAAAGGTACTGTAGGCTATAGCTTTTAATAGGAAACCCATCACAAAGCTGCAAAGCGTCACCTGCCATATGGGATCATACAGTGTTGGCTCCCACCCGACATAAGCGAACGAGCTACACCTTAACCACAGTCAGACAGGCCGGTCCTCGACCCAGAGGGACGGAAGGCTGAGTTCACTTTGGTGTCAGTTATATACCGAGATGTTTTACCTGTCCGCAGACAGTCACCCATCCAAGTATTAACCACGTGATAACGACCCGACCGAGAGTCGAACACACGACCTCTCGATCGTAAGTCCGACACCCTATCGTTACACCATTAAGCCACCTAACTTACAATAGTTTTTTTCTCGAAAAAAATAATAGAAGAGAAAAGATAGCGACGAGACCTTCGCAGGGTTCGGCGTAGCGGGGCGGGTACTGGTTGTAGAATGGAAGACACTGTTCGCAGTAGAGACCGGTTGTGTTTCCGCCGCAGACGCACTGATACGGTGCCGACGAGTTGCTACGCAGACAGTCAATGGCGTGACCGTGGCATGTACACTCCGCCATCACTTCCAGACTACGCACCGTGTAGTGTTGCTGAACACACGCAACAATCCGCATCTATACGTGAGAGTGAGTGCGTGAGTGAGTACACAATGTGCCGCAGCCTAAACGAACAGAAACGCTTTAAGTAGCTGCCTATAATGTTGGTACTTATTTCGCGCTAAAACAGCTACTGCTTTCAGCGCGTCTTAGCGATCGCAATTCTGTCCGTCCGTCTGTCCGTCTGTCACACGGGTGGATCAGTCAAAAACGGTGCAAGATAGGATTATCGAATCTTCACCGTCGGCTGCCTGGAAGACTCTAGCTTTAGAAACCGTAAAGCTTTTCCATAAATTCGAAGGGGGTCACCCCAAACGAGAGCGCTAAATGAGAGGGGGTTGGCAAAATTTGCGATTTTTGGCCAATAAGTCGCTGTATCTCGATAACGGTGCGAGATAGGGCCTAGGTTACTATTAATCACTAATAGGAAATCGTACACTGGCTCTCGATTGGCGCCGAATTCAATGACCTTGAATGACCTTGAACGCCAAAATATAGGGTTTTATGGATTTTTGGCGATTTCGGGCTGCGACACAAGTCTATATCATTCACAAGAAGGCGCCACGGAACTATCGTTATGCGATCCAGATAGAGAATTTGGTATTTGTATATTAACTTAGCGTGAACACCCCAATTTTCAGCTAAAATACTGAACCGGAACTGCTATAGGCTTTCGCGCGTCTCGTGAGCATTAGCTCAAATTTATTGTAGGTTTCAACACGGTCTACAGTCGTCCGTATAGTAGTTTTTTTCATGACTTAATTTTTGTCATTTATCTCTCATTACAGTGCCATGCCCATAATCTCACTCCGCTCGAGCGTGACGACTGATAGCGTCCCGCGTAACTTGAATATCACCCGCGAGTCTACGCAGAACACGCCGTCGATCACGGACATAAAGTAAGTACATTTAAACACGGTCTACTGTGTATTATGCTTCGTTACATTCGCACAATACATTGATACGTTGTAGATCGTGCTGATAAGTACTTATTTCGTGGCCGTGATCGACGGTAAGTTCTGCCTGAGAATGAGTGCTGTAAACTGACCCGAGCCACGTTTCAGTCGTCAGGCTCGAATGGAGTAAGATTATGGGCAATTATAACACTCCAGACATTGTAGTGACAGATAGGCGACAAAAGTTGAACGTGAAATAAATCGATACATTATACACACAATTCAGTACTAAAGTGCATTACTATCACTACCACTACTAACACAGTAACAACACAGTATTTTATTAATAAATCCGACAAATGCAGTAACAGACCAGCACAATAACAAATGACCAAAAAATCATAAAAAAAACAATAACTTTTTAGGCAACTATATAAAAAATCCAAAAAACATCTAACTAAAAACTATGGCAAAATGCTAAAGGGGTTAACCGAACTTGTGTCAAAAGCTTTCCAGCATAAACAATTTAATTTCCTCGTCCCGAATTTTAGTATCTGACGCAGTCACTTGATAATTAATCAAAAACAACTAAAATTATGTTGAAATATGTATTAACTTACGAAGTGGTTTCCATAGATGCCGAGGGTAACGTACATATTAAAAAATTCCAGTCTGATATAACGCGCATTTCTGAAATCCTACAAACCGTCACATTCAAACACATTCAAAAAATAGCCTATAACGTTATGTCAGTATAACTTAACGCATCGGTTTTTATTCCGAAAAAATATTCATTTTTACCTTAAAACGACAAATACGAGAACTTTAAATTATTGCTAAATAAACGCGTATTTTTCAAACTTTATTTCATAACGTAATAATAATGTCACAAATAAATTAATAAAATAAAATACGTTAGTTGTATTAAATAATGTGCAGCATAATTTCAGAAAAAAAATATATTAGTAGTAAACGCAAGGAAACACTTAAATTGTACCAATAATACGCAAGTGCTTTATAAAAAATTGTAAACAGTACACATTTGGTTTTACTTACTGCAACGCTTTCTGGAATGGCGCTTAAGTTGAAGGTTATCTGTAATATGCAAATAAAACTATACTGTAGTAATCAATTACAAAAGTATGGTTCACAAATAATTACAAATATAAAATATAAAACAAAGCTAAAAATCACGTAAAAATAGAAATATACGTCGACCCAGTGCCGACAAAGTACGCGGCCATCCTTTGACATACTGCTTTTGCGCTGAAAACTGGTAGGCAGGCGTATACCAGTTACTACTGCCCCGGAGAACTTTCACGCCACTTTCGGTTTCTCTATGTTTTTTTCGTTTTCGATTTAGTAGCCCGTATGCTACAGAAAAACAGAAAGACAGACGGACGGACGGGCAAAAACTGTAATGCGACCTATTAGTAAACATTTACGGTGCACCCCAAAAACCAGCTGAGTTGGCTTAATCCATCTGTCACTGCGTGCTGCCTGTCAAAACGGTGCAAGGCAAGCTAACATCGCAAGATTTTTACTGTGTGCTGCCACAAAAACTCTATAGTTTTTTTTTCGTGACAACAATTCGCGTTGACAGGTGAGAAGATTTCGATCGAACGAAAGCGTCAAAAACGGGTAACCTTTAAGAAATTGTTATTTTACCGGTAGCAACAGCCTATTAAGACTGACGATGACGATACAGATAGCGACGATCTATACAGGCCTATACCTGTTCATTGATGTCGGCGGCCGGCGTGGGATAAGTCTGACAGATTACGTCGTCGACAGATTCAGGAATCAGTTTGACAGGAACATTGAACTCAGTCATGCACTGCCACTGCTCGCTGACCATGTACATCCACGGCTCGAGTTGATCAAATCCACCCGCAGGACCGGACTTGTAGACAGCGATCTGGTGCGGGCGTTTAGACTCACCCAACGACAACTGAATAAACTCCACCTCGTAAACCTGTAGCGCAACAGCTTGGACGTTGAAAAGGGTTAAAGGTGTTTGTAGCGTTTCGTGCAAACCCGTCTCAAAGCTGCGAAGCGTCCCCTGTCGTATGGGATCACACAGCGTCACGTGTAACCCAACACAGGTGAACGCGAGCCGCCTTAACCCCAGCCAGGCCGGCGGGTACTCGATCTACCTACCCCAGAGAGATGGAAGGTTGAGTTAATCTTGGTGCTTGGTTGTATACCTATGTGGTTTACCAGTGCGCAGACAGTCACCCTTTCGAGTACTAATCACGCACTTGATAACGACCCAACAGTAAATCGAACCCACAGCCTCTTGATCGCAAATCCGACGCCCCAGCGCTACGGTACAAAAACACCTATTGTAACAACAACACCAAGCGTGTTCAGAGTGAATTCATCATGAATTGTCTACTGTAGCTGTGACTATGATGCTGTTTAACGCTGAGGCCTAAATTGTAGATCTACTTGGTAAAAACTGCATAATGACTTAATTCATAGCGGAGAAAACCGAGTTTGTATGTTGTAAACCTCAACCGATTTCCAAAATTAAAGACTTAGTTTGTTCAGTCCGTCACCACCCGGTATAGCCTCTTCGAAAAGCAAAATACCAAAGTACTCAAATAAATAGGCCTTAACATAGGCCTACCCACTTTCAGAGGCCTATCAAAACGTCGTCGTGTGAAAGTGGGTATGTAACACACCTGTTGTAAGTCCGTCGATATCTGAGCGTCGAACTGTGTGGACGGACCGAGGACGCGGATGATGTTCCTCCGTGAGGTGCTCTGCCACCAGGTGTCCGGCAGTCCGTCCACCATGGCGCTGGGTGGGTAAGCCGACTGGTTAGCACACGACTCGATGTTGTCCTGGCGTACGGCGGTCGTCGCGTACACGTAGCGGTGACTGAGGAAGCGCTCCGGCCTCACGCCGCACGTGACTTTGGCCTCGGTTTGTTTGTGGACGGCCACGTCTACAGGGGCACTGTTGGAAGACACGGCGAAGTAGAGCAACAACGCGAGTGGAGCAGAGAAACGACGTAAGGCTGCTGCCATCGTTCAGCTTAGAACTTACTTAGAACGACGCTTTGTGCTGTGAGACTAAGAATGTTTGCCATTGTGGTTGTGAAGCTCACACTGCGAGCTCTTAGGCAGAAATTGCAAATGGTCAGAAAAATTCATAAACTAACTGACGCAGTTTGTACACCGGCGGCTTGTTTTTAACTGTAGGTGCACTTCGTGTGATGTTTTTAAATGAGTCCTTTTTTTGTTTGCGTCAAACATCTTAAGCCCAAAACAGCGTTTTGGTTTGCGAATCTTTCGCCTTTGCGCAGTAGACTCGGGCGGTGTCGATTAATTAAAAACGGGCTACTTTATCTCAGTTTTTGAGCGCAAGCTAAAAATGTAGGCGTACAGTCTCATCGTGTTGTACGATAGCACCTAAGCCAAGCGAGACGTGAAACTAGTTCACGGGTATCAGTAATATTACGCTACATGACTCACTTCGACAACATTAATGGCCAGTTCACATCTACGACAGCGACGTAACTCAACTCAATTCAACTGCTCAGCCAGACTAGCAAACAACGCGTGGTCTGTGCACAGCAGCGTGACGTCACAATGCTAATGACGTCATTGCATTGTCGCCCACTGTCACGACAGATGAGTTGAGTTGAATCGAGTTGCGTCGTAGGTGTGAACTGACCATAAGAGAAGATGGTACGCTAGCAGCTATGCCGTGCATGAGCAGTCGGCCTATGCACAGCTGGCGTGAAGTGTGGATCGATGTCAACTTATCGATAAAGAAGGTGCTCGCTCAACGCCAGTCATCCAGCAAGTCAATCATATCGTTCACCGTAGCTGTCTTACACATCTGTCGTTCATGCAACCAACTACCGGGCTAGCTAGCTATAGGCATGACTGAATCACTACGAATAGTCATGCCATCGTATAGGCCTATATCCTTCGCAATATATGCCGCTCCCTGGTGGTCTGTCTCACAACGTTGGGCACTAAATTTTGTAACTTCATAAGTTCACCACTAGAACGGCAGCAAATTTTCAATAAAAAGTCAACAAACATCTTACTTCTACACATTTCAAATGCCTCAAATACCAGTGTTCAAAAATGACATTAATTTATTTCACAAAATGTCATGTAATCGAGGCTTAGCAGGGACTTAGTTTTGAACCACCAGTCAAAAATTTTGAAAATCAGGGTAGGCCATTTTATCGTATTTTTGACATATTGGATAAACAAGTAAAAAAAGGAAAACACGTTTTAGCCCCAAATTTTTCGGTACGTTCCCAGAGGTTATTTCAGAGACGTGGAGGCCATGAACTGTAATGGAGTGTCAATAGTGATGTCCCACTACCTTAAAAATTTAATACTAAAAATATTTTTAAAAAACGGCAGTAAGACTAGTAAAGTACATTTTGCATGAAAAACACCTAAATAGCATTTTTAAAAATGCTTCTCAAAATCGGTTCTGTGTTAATTACAAAAGTGGTGGTGAAAGATTTTAGAATTTAAAACATCCGTTGCCTTGAAAAATGGAATAAAGTAGGCCTACTCATGTTTTAATACTGAATAAATGCATGTTTGAAACACGGGCTTTTTGTTCAGCTTAAATCGATTCAAATGAACCCAAAATAGTCATGATTTTTCATATTTGGCGGCACTGTTTTTGTGGTACCAGGGCAACTCCTCTCATCATCTGGCCCTTACCGTAAGTTAAAAGGTATATTACAATAATGACTACGCCTAACCACGATACGACCGAGATCCGTCCTGTGCATTTGACAGACTAGTGAAACCTAAAGTAGCCTAAGCTTACATCATCGGGTTTGCTTGATACTGCTATGCATGCAGGACTCGTCGTTTTGTCTTCCCTACTGATGGGCGAAGATACGATGCCAGTAAACACGACAGAACAGATCTACTAGCTGTTTCATTTAGGCTATGATTAGATCTATACAAGCTGCTATGTAAAGAAGTTTTATTCAACGTCTCTAGTTTTGTAGTACGTTATAATTTTCTGAACTAAATAGTAACCGATACATAGATAAAAATATAATCAGACTGGCAAAAGAGTGAAAATGACAATGTTTTATACACTGGTTACAAGTTATTTATTTGCATTATTCAGGATTGTCCCGACTCCAAGCCGTACGAATAAACTGTCACACGTATATTTGACTAACATAAATGCATCCAGTATAATTTGTATACAAATATTAAGTTTACATCGATCGCGTTTGACACAAAATATAACAAAAACGACAAAGCGTAGCATTTGAAAAAAACATTCGACAAAATGTCAAGCTGTCAAAACCGGACCACGCGTTTTCGTGCATTTAAAATTTAGTTGACCGCCGCTCCATTGGGTTTTTCATGACTGGGTAGAAATCGTCTTCCTCCAAAAATTCCTGTAACACAAAATGCAAGTTTTTGCAGCGGTATGTGTAAAAAGTCTGGCCATAAACAGCTAAACGCAGAATGTACTGAGTGAGTGAGTAGGGTTTAACGTCCCGCCCGACACAGTAGGCTCTATATAGGTCATTTCGGGGAAGGCCTTTGTAGGCAAAATTGTACACACACATGTATTGTATAACGATAATAGTGCTATAATTATATTGTTGCTGCTACGTGCAACATAGGCCTAAGATTACAGCCGCAAGACACAGTGAAGTGGTAACCTACAATATATTAATAACAATAATAATTATAATATAAAAATTTATAAGACGCGCAAAGTCAGCCAGCTGAATCTAAGGCCACGATGAAGTGGCATGGGAGATTCATACGTGTGACATAAAATATTACATTATAATTTTATCTGACTTTTCGCATAAACAAAAGCAAGATTAATCATACAAACAAACACAGATATTGAAATAATAAATATCAAAGGAGAGAATTATATTATATCGATAATAGAAACAGCTGCGTACAGACCGCGAGACCGTCACTCATAAAGTACGGCTTAACGACTCCATCGTTTTGACTGATGTCTTCACAGAAACACAGAAATATCGTCTGCAACGTCACCTGTACACCGCACACGTACGATCTGCAAGGCCTAATAGACTAGGTCTACAGGGTCTATGAAAGAACTGTTATTAACAAAGCAAATAAAAAATGGCCCAGTGTGCTTAAAAAGAAACGGAATTTTGCAAAAGTAACAAAAACACTGTGATACTTTGGTTATATGCTATAATTATGACAAGCATCACTACAAGCGGACGTGATAACTGGATTAAACACCTGGGTTTAGTCGACCGGAAAAACCTGCAGAAAGACCTCTCGAACAATATGGACCTTTAGCATTGAAAGCCATCCGAACAACAAAATACACATACTGATTATCCACGTTGCCGCAGAAATCGTTTGACAACGTAAAAATTTGATCAAGAAAACTACGGCGCTAAATATCTTTAAAAGCACAACACAACAACAGTGAAAACAAATAAATTAAAAATCAATCAATAAAATAAGTCAAAAGTCACTAATACTAAAAACAAATAATCATATAATGCGCACTGCCAACGGCAAATGACAGCGGTTTATTAATATAATCTCGCGCGGTTGGTTTCAAACAGGTTTGCGAAAAAAACGATTTACGTATAGCTGCGTTCATCTGGCGCCAAATTGTTAACAATGTCGAAAGCTGTGACGAAAACGACAAGCAAACGTAATCATCAGCGAAAAGTAGCGTGCCTCGTAAACAGAGAGAAAGCAGTGAGCGATAACCAGTGCCGACAACGTCGAGATAGCCAGAGGTGCTATGAAGTAGCACGTGTCTCCGTTCTTCTACAAATGCAGAGAACAGACGCAGTAATACTACAACAATACCGTAAATATGAGCATAAGCATTCCAGTTGTTTAAAGACAGTCACAATATGTATATAATCTTTCTGTTTGTTGCTGGACTCCTATTGCCAGAATTACTGTTAATATGCGCTTCCAACTTCATTTTATCATAATTCACTTTATATATTGTCAATATTATACAGACGACTATGCAAATTAATGCAAAAGTCAAAACGACCTTTGAAGTTAAGCGTGGCTTCCATCCATCCAACTCAACGCAGGCAACGCGCAAGTAAATAAGTAAGCAACGAAAGCAACGAACGCAATGAACGCAAAGAACGCAAGAAAAGGTATGCAACAAACGCAACGGACGTAGCGGCCAAAACTCAGGGACAAAAGCGGTCGTGCGTCTGTTGCGTTGCGTACGTTGCGTTGCGTTACACGTACAAAAGGATATATGTTTTGCGTAAAGCAGTAGACTGATAATGGGCGTAGTCTGTAATATACCGAGATGACGAAGACAGCGACAATGAACTGCAGCAGAGCGGTGGTAAGTCTGCCCAGAAAGATGATGAAGAAGCCGAACATCTTGATGTCTTTCGGATACGCCACTGCACCGACCGACACCGAGAACGCCTTGAGGCAGCCTTCCCAGAATGCACAGCCGTAGATCGCTGCACCACACGTCATACAACACGCCATCGTCCAGTTACGTACCGCCACAAGTCACTGTCTTAAACCGGCTTATTTGCACAACTGAAAAAAGATGAAATGTAAAGTGTTTTCAACTGTGTTGTAGTTTTTTTTCTTTTTTTCGTGCTTGTCATTTTCATCTCTTTACACGGGCGAAGTGGCCACAAATAAACATGATCAACTTATTGGTTGATTGACTAATATTTAAAGTTTTGCCGGCCTGCAAATAAGACTAAGTCATATAAACCTGGTAATACATAATACAGCTTTGGCGATAACTAGTAAAATGACCCCAGTGGCTGAAATATAAATACAGAGGTGGGAGAACGCTAGTTTGGTTTCGGGCCCCCGTTGCTGGTTTTTGGCCCCTTGCTGCGTCTTTTGGGAACATGAAGCTGAGGGAACGCTTTGGACTAAAAACTAGAGGTGGGGAACTGCGTTCTCCCGCGCCCACCCACTTTAACCACTGAATGACCCAGAGTCGAACCAGCGACTACAACAAACTGTCAGAACGAAATGTAGCTTATCAAAGCATAAAAAATCTTATCTGGCGCAATAAATAACGATTCGGTGGAAATAGCGCGGTGTAAGACTCAGACGGTATACCGGTGTAATGAATATGTTTCATGCAGTGCCTTTCTTCGTGCAAACAGTGCTCGAAATGTCAGCCTATCAATGGTCAGTTTACTTCTACGTCGGCAACGGCAAGCAACAAACTGGTGAATACGATCTATAAGTGAAAAGCTAAGACGCGTACAGAGCGAACAAAAAGAACTGAAGTGAACTGAAATAAACTGAAACAACAGAACTATTACTTCATTTTATTTCAGTTTATATCGTGCGCTGTATATACGCACGCACTTTTAGACGCACAAAAGACAACGTATGGTACCAGTCATGACGTAGGCGTCATCATCGATGAATCTCAGTCGGCTGAGATAGAAACGCGTACAGCAGCAGCAGCGAAAACACTCCGCGCAGCGTCCGGATCTGTGCAGCAACCTGCCGCCGCCAGCATCATTACATTAGACCAGATCCATTGGCTACTAGTTTGTTTTACACCAGAGTTAAACTGATGAAAAGCTGATCAATGACGTACCAATAAGATGTAAATGTAGTATGTTCCGGCTTCGACAAAAAGCAGCCATGAATTTCAATAAACGAGCTATAAATGTGAAACAAATGCGGCTTGAAGTTTTAGTGTATTACATCTTTATTCACAACACGTGCACAATACAATACAAGTAATAGGGAAAAAAGGAAAAAAATCACAATGTCTACAATGTCAATAAAACAATCATGTCATTCAATCGCATAGCACACAACCAGGTTTTGCTGAAAAACTACAGAATACATGGCATAAAATACAATTAGCAATCATATACTGCGACAAAAATGTTTGTAAAATGCTTTCTCGCTATGTAGGCCCCTAATACACAGAGTATATTAATTAGTACGTGTCGATACTTGTTGTTGAAAAATCCAATGATAGCTCGTGGAATGGACGCAATGGTAATGAGAATTGAACCGAGCACTGCGGTACCGATGTGATGTACCAACATTCGAACGGATGCTCGCCAGACGATCGTCCGAATGTGCTTTTTCTGTCTACACATGCGACGCGACGACGTTCAACACGGCGGCAACCGAAAGTCAACCAAACTCAGCTTGCGCTGGTGGTGCTGTGTTCTCAGTGGCTTCTATCCCTATACCTGGTGGGCGCAGCTTGCGCCCAGTAAAAAATGGGGGGGATTTTGATAAGGTTGCAGATCAAAACTTCTCTTATTTTCAATGGGCAAACTACACCTTCAACAAAACTTTCCCATATTTTTTTTACTTTTCTCCTATTTTTCAATCTGCACCCTTAACATAACCCCCCTGTTTCTTACTTTCCATTTATTTTTCACTAGGCAAACTACACCCTTAACAAAATTTCCACTTGTTTCTTTTACTTTCCCCTATTTTTCCATTTTCCCTCTGACAAATTTTCCCCCTATTTTTATTTCCCTTTATTTTTACTTCCCCCTATTTTTTAATCTACACCCTTAACAAAACTTTTTTTCTAGAGGGGGAAGAAGCCCATAACAGACGGGAAAACTTGAGTCAGAAATTGGGGGAACCTAGGGGCTCAGGTTCCCAAAACTGGGAAGGGAAAGTTGCGCCCGATTTCGATTCCAGATTTCGAGGGATAGAAGCCACTGACTGTTCTCACAACTTCCAACTGCAGTCGTGCATCATAAAGCAAACGACCGTGGAGCATATGCGACCTGAGCGTGCTTTAAGTACGATATCACACTGCCTGGAGTGAAATAAGCCCGTATTGCGTACTCGCTTATCTACTGGTGGCGTGGCGTAGCGGTAACGCGTTTCATCCGATCAATGAAGTACGACGAGCCTGGTTAATACTTGGATGGGTGCACGACTGCCTGTGCGCAGGTAAACCATCTCGGTATGTAACCAGCCCCTAGGTCAACTCAGCCTTCCATCCCTCCGGGGTAGGTAAATCGAGTACCAGCCTATCAGGTTTGGTTAAGGCAAAGCGCATTCACCTGTGTCGGGTGACAGGTAATACTGTGTGATCCCATACGGCGGGTGACGCTCCGTAGCTCTGAGGTGGGTTTCCTATAAAGAGCTATAGCATTTAACCATTAACCATTAACCAGTCCAGCAGTGAGGCATTAGTACTAACAGCTCGACGTCAGTCACTATGGGTCTTATATCCAACTTTCCGTTACTCTACATTACCCTATTCAATTCAGTTGGGTTTGGTTTAGTAGCAAAATTTTGCTCACGCGCGTCTAATAACAAACGTTTTTGAAAAATTTTTGACGTGCGCGACACATTACTAGCAGTGAAATGCAAAGATTACCGGTCAAAATACCAGTTTGCAACAGCGCCGGCGACGACGAATTTTTCACAGGCAAATATCAGAGATATTATCCACAATATTCCGACAATGTAGAAGAACTGCATCCACTGAAACAAACAAACAATTGGCTAACCTGCTGCAAGGTCTGTATAAGATTCCATCATACTTCACAATATGCATATATTATGTTTGCATAAGCAAAAGTAATGTTATGTCATTTTTTTCATTACGCAACTGAACTATACTAGCACTAAGCACAATGGTAATGTTGAATAAAACTGCACAAATAACTTTGCTATCGAGTTTGACAAAGTGATATGGACAAAACTGATACTAATTTCAACTAACTAACAGATAATATGTTCAGGCACTTCAAAAAGGCCTACCAAACACTGCACTTGCATGCGAGTATATTTGCGTGCGTGAAATGAATAAATGTCTGTAAATTCATACGTAAAGAACCACGTCTTTTTCCGGCTTTGCCGTGCCCTTGTAGTCGACCTTGAACGTGTCTACAAATCAATGCGAATATCACAATAATATCATCGCCATTATCATAATTTCAGACAATACATGTTAACATATAGCCTGCATGGAACTGCCTCACCTCTGATAAATCGCTTTCTCTCCGTGACTGAAAATCGGAGGCTAAGCTACGGACGTAGGCGGTGCGGTCGGATGCCCCTAGCGATAGCTGAGCTTCTTTTTATATGTCGACTAATTTTTATCACCACAAAAATACCAAATAAAGTGTTAAAAAGCCAGCTAATTATTCTATACTCCTTTTTGCATATTTTTTTGTGTTTTTACGTGCGCCAGTTACGAAAATCGGCTGATATGCATTATTAACGTCGCCGTATAAAAGACTTTTTCGTAGACACATCGAGAGAAAGCAATCAATAGGCACTGGGATCATGCATATACGACAAACGATACATACAGGTAGTCTGTAAGTAGAGAAATGCCCAAAGGAAAGCTCCAATTAGCAGAACCATTGACAACAAAGTCTACAAACAAACGCCGCCAGCACAGTTGATCCCAGTATACTGACGACACTACGCCACATTAATAATTCCAAAATATGCGTTAAATATTAATTTATTGACAGATCTGGGCGAAAAAAATTACGTTAGAACCCGATGAAAGCAGACAGACAAAACATCGAAAAATATTTGATGAATACTGGGGTTGTAGGATAATAGAAATAGAATGTAAGAAAATTTCGGCTGGTCGAAACTATAGGAGAAGGCAGCTGGCTAGCCAAGTTAATCTAGAAAATAAAATAGCTGATAAACGATCTGTGTCTGCGAATGTAACACAAATGACTGACAAGTAATTTACCCAGATCGGCTGCAGCAGCAACATGGGCATCTGACGTATGGCTGTAGCTGCTTCTTGGAACAACAGAATCAACTGAAACAGATAGTGACAGATAGTTAACGCTCTAAATTATTTATCGACTTCCAACGAGGATTTTGTCAGTTGAATTATTCAAAAATGCAAATGTATTTTAGGAATTTTAGTGAAAGTGTTAAACAAAGCATAACACAAACTAGTGAGAATTAGATGCTGGTGACAGTTTAATTTTTTGGGCATTTCGGAATATTAGGTTTATATCCAGGATCCAAGATTCTTTACCATTATGAGACAGCAGCTCTGCATTCGCCAGATGGCATTACCACTCTCGGCGGAAGTTTGTAATCTCTAAACGTTTCAATCTCTTTTATTCATTCATTTTTGGGTCAACCGCTAAGCTGTAAGCTTAAGGTCGGCCCTTTATCATGAGTTGTCTTCCGTCCGTCCGTCTGTCTGTCTGTCACGGACGTACTGTGGCTAAAAGGTGCAAAATAAGGTCTAGGTTGCTATTGGTCATTAAGAGGAAGTCCCACACTGGCTTTCAAATGACATAAAAATTGATGACCTTAAATGACCTTGAAGGGTCATAACGCACTGTGGAATGGAATGTTTCAAGCTATAAGTGGCCAAATCTCGGAAACGGTGCGAGATAGGGCCTAGGTTACTATTAATCACTAATAGGAAGTGGCGTACGCCCTTTCAGATGACATAAAAATCATCGACCTTCGATGAATTTTAAGGTAATTAACAACCAGTACGGTTGGCCTCACCCTAGCGACAGCCGGGCTTCTTGTTTTGTTTGGTTTCGCGCACCACACCACACTACAGAGTTTTCATCGCATCGTGAAGTCTGGTCCGTGAGACTAGCTAAAATATCAGCGGCTTCAAGTAGATGGATAACTTTAAATCCTGATACAGATCTCATTAAGCCTACAGGGTGGACCAAAAATGGCACCATTTTTGCACACCTTATAGTTTTACCAAATATTAAAAATATTAACCGATTTTCACAATTTTACCGTCAGAATCAGGAGAAAATTTGTAATAAAATATAAAAACTATCGCTATAGATCCCACCACACCTCAAATGTGTCTCTACACGACCTTGTGAAATGTCAGTGTCTTAAGAATAACAATTAAAAACAAGACAACTTCTGCAACAACACATTTTAAGAAATTAACAACGGAAACAACGTGTTTTAGTCTCAATTACTGCCTAAAAGGTAATATCTCACAGTTGATCACAACGTTGATCACGCAACTGGTCAGTGGCGTAGCCGGCTTGAGTGCGTCGTCTAATATTTTGCAAGGTAGTGTAGTGACATACTTGAAAAGTGGTGAGATCTATAGTGACAGTTTTATTACAAATTGTCTCCTAATGCTGATAGTGAAAAAGTTTTGGAAATCGGTTAATATTTGATGAAAGTATAATATGTACAAAAATGATGCCATTTTTGGCCCACCCTGTATATTGTAGTTTATCTCTAAGTGACATTTCATACGAACCGACTTCAGCTTCTTGCGTCTGATGATCAGCACAATGAGTAGTATGACCTGACCACACGCATAACGATTAATGCACAACTTGCTAAGAACAACCAACATGCATCAACTAGTTTAAACTTTAAACATATTGCGCGTGTATAGGAGCCTATAGGCCAACATCAACAATAGCAAACGAATCTGCTCTAATTACGGTAGCACATGAGATTTATTTCGTGAATAAGGTAAAAAGTAAAGTCGCAAAATCGATTTGTGGAACACCAGCACATGCACGTGCGACCGACCATTGGCTTCTATCCCTGTACCTGGTGGGCACAGCTTGTGCCCAGTGAAAAATAAAGGGAGTTTTGATAAGGTTGTAGATCAAAACTCCCCCTATTTTTTACTTTCTTCCTATTTTTCACTAGCAAACTACACCCTTAACAAAACTTCCCCCTATTTTTTATTTTCCCCCCTTTTTTTCAATCTACATCTTTAGCAAAAAACTCTTCCTATTTTTTACTTCCCCCTTATTTTTCACTAGGCAATCTACACCTTTAACAAAAT
>Ga0209671_1002372_pt1 | contig 17153 bp, 8 predicted proteins | sample WorMetHERISLAND2_2_FD_187401 | JGI IMG/M metagenome (GOLD analysis project Ga0209671, IMG submission 187401) | Marine gutless worms symbiont microbial communities from Max Planck institute for Marine Microbiology, Germany - Olavius geniculatus... | ecosystem: Host-associated > Annelida >...
CCTAAAAATTTTTTGGGGAGACTCCCCCAAAATTTTGGCCCGGGATTATAAAATTGAACATACTTAGGAGCATCGTGCAAAATTTCGCGGCGATCGGCCCACGGAGCTCGGAGATTACGCGAGAGGGGGGAAAAGAAAATAAACCACAGCAAAACTTAAGTCCGCTTCCGCAAGCTATCACTTACGGGCGGACTAAAAAAAACATCTGGGCTAAAACTGAAGTCCGCTCCGCAAGCTATCGCTTCCGGGCGGACTAATAACTGGTCCTGAAAAAAACTGCATTTCTCTGACCTTTAAGTTAACGTTAAGTTCAGCTTATGCCGATGTATTGAATCTAAATATAACTGGCTTAATTTGGATGTGTGACTGTGTGAGTTAAGGTTAAAAGGTTAAATCGCCAATAGTCAACAGGTCTTCTTGCAGCTTTGTGACCGATGCAAGCGGTGCTCATCTCCGTTTCCAATGGCCCTGAGCCGGCAGTGTGCCGCAGATGCCTCACCTGCCGTATGGGATCACACAGTATTACCTGTCATTCGATACAGGCAAACCTGTTCCTGGCTTATATATGGGAGGAGGGCCAGACCTCCACATATTACTGCCGTAACCTTCTTGGCGGTAAAGCTGGTACCAATTTGTACTGCTTGGTGAACAGTGACACGTGTGTGAACAACTTGCCCAAGGTCATTACCTGGCAGTTTCCGGCTCGGAGTCGAACCTGCAGCCTCAGGGTTACAAGTTTGGCATGTTACCATTACACTATCAAGCACTGTGTTAGTGCTAGTGCTGAATTTATTTTAACTGATAGTTGTCGAGTTAAAAAAGCTGTATAAATGTGACTTGTCATTTTATATCCATTGTTGTCTGCCATAATACCACCACTGTTGATGAGTTATCGTGTTTGAATATTTATGCTGCACAGGTGTCATCAGCTGGCCGATTCACTGTTCAGCACATCAAGTGGTTTCAGCAATTATCGTGGCATTCTCAACCTCTGTATTATTTTGCTGGTATGCGTTGCAATTATTGTAACAGACCACATAATGTTCAAATGTAATTTGATTATTATTCAATTTAATTCATGATTGAATCACTTACGGTAATCTGAGAATTTGGGTGTGCTTTCTTGGTCTTAATCGGAGATTCTGTTAGTGATTTTAAGATGGCATGCATAACTCTACCACTGCCTAATCCAGATACCATAAAATGCAAATAGATTCTGCAGTACCAGTATTATAGTAGTATTATCCATTGCAACAGCTTATTGTATTTAAAGCTGTTTAGCGTTCATTTTTATTCCTTTTTTTGGTTTTTTACCCTATGTTGATGGTGTGTCATCTGTTTTTATTATATATGAACCTAGGTGGTCTGGTTGATTTTTTTATTGATTGGCATTATTGTGTGATTGAATTTGAAGATGTGTATCGCTCTTGCTGTATTGTAGGCATTGTCCACAGGTCGTGTGGCATTGGAAAATATTTTGAAGTAAGTCTGCTTATCATTTTAGTAGCCTACTGTGAGTTACTAATTGCAGCAGTGCTATAATGCTGACTGACCTACTTTTGTCTCAGGACACATAGAGTAAATATTTATCACAATGTAAGAGCAAGGCATTTGAGATTTGCCAGTTGACACTTTCTTGCTGTTCTGTGGTTTGGACAAAATCATTCAGTTATTGTGCTTTTGGTGTTGGGGGTCCGGTGGCTTGGAACTTGTTACTGGACCACCTCCGTTATTCGTCACTTTGCAGTAACTTTGGGTGTGGCTTAGAAACAGTACTTTTGCATCAGTGTACGTAGTGCAGTAAAAGTTATTTGCATTATCTCGCTATATAAATTTATTGTTGATGTTGACATTGAGAAAAGTGGTGCTGTTGTCTTGCTGTTGTGCAGATATGGAATTCTCATTGATCCGTTCATGTGGATTGGAGTATTCGTCAGTCACCCCTACAGTTTGCCATCTTTTTGCCTTGTTCTCTGTAAGTCATTTAAATATTATATAATGTCACTTATTTTAGGCTGACTTTTAGGTTGAGCCTTGGGTATGAGTGACGTCTGTCTGTCTGGCTGTCATCTGTTGTCTGACAGTATTGTGGCTAAATGGTACGTTGTAGGGGTCAGCGATGGTACCGTTGGATAGAATAATGACGAGTTCTCATAGAGTGTCAGTGGTAACAAGTTTGCAGCAGTTTGGGTGCAGCCATCAACTACATGCACTGAATTACCATATAGTATTCTAGCGTTCGTTGTAGCGTTTGATATAGCAGCATAACCATAGAATGTGTGGAACTGCAGTCACTCTGGGAAATCACTTTCTTTCCACGATCAGAAGTTGGTTATTGAGTATTAAGAGTAGTATAATTGTTGCAGGCAAAATAATCATTTCACGTAATTTAATGATGAGCTGTTTCATGAGTAATTAAGACAGAGTAAATTGTTGTATGCTAACACCAGCAGTGCTGACATTGATGTTCTACCCCTGGTGTGTTACAGTGGTTAATATTTTCATTCTGGTGTCATATGCTGTAGAGAAGCTGCTTGCTCAGGTATTGTGGTAGTGTTATTTCCTACACTCTCTCACTATTGTCCTAATTATGATTAGTAATGTTGGGTGTAGTATTTAGCATTTATTCAGTATTTATTCTAGTTTATGTGCTAGATTAAACTCTCAGTTTGTCATTTTTAAGTGCAAATTCTTTATAGTATTGTATTGCATAGCAGTTCTTACTTGTATACTGCCTGCAGTAGCTATGGCAGTATTGTTTTCGCCATCAATATTACATTTTTTCTTGACAGTTGTTAGCAGCCTATTGAATATCAAGGTCAAAGTCACAGGACTAGATTTTTAGATTTTTCACCATAGCATGATAGGGCAAAAAGTTTGTGAGCATGATAATTCATGAACCACTGTACTTAGCTTTATGAAAGTTTGAGAGAACTTGTACTGTGACAGTCTCTGTTGAATTTTAGGGTCATATGTCAAAGGTCAAGGTCACATGGGTTTTTTGTGTATTTTTTTGTGCATGCTACTATGACTACCTGCAGGCAGTACGTAGCCTTGAGGAAGGCTTGGCATTCTTTTTTCTTTTTAAAATCGTGTGCTTTTTGTTCTTCTGTTCATCTGTAGGTTTGGTATTGAGTATGGATATGACTAATGTACTTGATGGCATGAAACTGTTCAATGTGCATCCAGGATTTGCTATCAGAGAATGCGGGTGTGCTGTTGAATGGTTGTAACATTGCCACAGCAATCACGTTTCCCGCCGTTGTTGTTCTGTATGTCCATCCCAACCCTGGTAATCTTGATTACCCACAACTCTTACACTGATAATCATCTCTTGTTTAAAAATTCTGATCTGTATCATGCAATTTATTACTACCGTTGAAAGACGGAGATTAATTTAGAACTGTACCGTTAAAGGCGTTACGTTTAAGGTAGAGTTACTAAACAATGAATGTGATATATTTACTAAATGGAGAAAGCTAACGAGCTGAAAAGTCTGACATATTGTATTATAACCAATTTTATATATACTGTGTGGTGCAAAAAACGTCCTGAAGATCTGCATGCATTATTTATGCGAGCAGTCGAAATGAATCGGTGCAAATGCATATATGTAATGACCAAACATCTTTGAATATGTGTAGGAATTTTCGCCTAAAACACTTTTGTATTAGCCCTGATACAAACAAAATAGCATCACTTGCCATAAAGCAATTTTTGCAAGCTTTTCGTCATTTGCGTTGCCGCTTGTATGCAGGCTATGGCAAAGCGTCACAGTAGCCCGAAAGGTTGAAAGGCAACTAATTAGCAGAAAATGTGCTGAATAGGTTCTCTATTCTCCTTTGCTACTGCTGCTAGATGCTTCTTCCACTGCTATATGGCTTTTCTGATTCTGGTTGTCTGATGTTGACGTCATACCATGTGTCTCTGATAACAATCTGAAGATCTTTGAGGTTCACAAACGGCTCATGCCTTCCTTCATAGACAAGTTCTTGCAAGGTATCCCAAACTGAATAATATGTGGGGATTCAAATTTGTTGAATGCGGTGTACATTTTTGTGAACTTATTATTTTCAGTCTGTTCATCTTGCACTCTAGCATCTTCTCCAATGTGCTCAGATTCTCCTGTAAGATTTTGGTGTTATATAAATTGGTACTTACTTACTTATTGACTGACCGACAGACTGTCTGATTGATTGATGGATGGATCAAACATTTAACTTGTGTTTCTGTGGTTTATTCAGTTACGTCATCAGCAGCACTTGCAGTGTATATTATCGCATTTTTGAAGCTGATCTCATACCAGCAAGTGAACCGGTGGTGTCGGGATTACTTCACACAATCAGATGATCGGCCCAAGCAACGGTCAAAGTCTCTTTCATCACATTCGTCTGCTAGGACAGGTATGTACTGAATGCTGCACTGTTAGAGTGAGTAAGCGAGCTTATACCACTTCAGATGGTGTGGTATTGTACTTTAAAGATGCTCAGATGGCATAGACTACACTGTCGTTTGCTTTATGATGCACGACTGAAACTGAAAATTGTGAAAACAGTATCGGTGCAAGTTGATTGCGGTTCAAGTAAGACGAGTCAGTTTCACAGGTCGCTGTTGTATATCTATCACATTGTGCTACTGTGTGCTCGGGTCAACTCGGGCTCCTATTCTCAGTGGGCTGGAAAATGTACTCATTTTTAATCCTTTTGAGAGTACGAGGTTGGTATGTTATTCGAAAGTTGCATGTCAAATCTAAATTTATTTTGAACATTTTGATGATTTGCTGTTGGAAATTTTATTTTTGTCCACTTTTATGTCATAGTGTGCCATGGTGTAGTGTAGAATTTAACTCAGTTTTTGTTTAATTGTAATTGCTGCTATATGTTTTTGGGGATTAATGAAGAACGTTTACCACTCTGGCAGATTACAAGATTTCAAGGTTTTGAAGATTAGTCTAATCTAGCTGAGCGAGAAAAGTGGCTGTAGGAGGATTGTGTATCCATGTGTGATGCCATATGGCAGGTGACACTTTGTAGCTCTGTGATTGGGCTATAGACATCTTTTTAACCCTTTAATCTTTTTGTGTGTATGTGCATGACAGATGATATGGATTTGAATGGAATGGATCGTCGCAATGGCAGTGTTGAGACTTTGCAGAGTTACCCTCAGAATCTGAATCTCACAGGTCTACTCAGTTCGTCATTGTTACAGTACCATGATTGCTTCTCTGTTCAGTTAGAGTGTGTGTATCGAGAACAGATACTGACCCAGTGCCGACAAATATGCAGCCGTCCCATCCGCCTTGGTGTGTCACAAGCCAGTTTTTTTACAGCAGCCAATATATTTGAACATAGATATACGCCATTTTTTGGAGGTTTCTGACGTTCGGTGACCTTGACTTTGAGCTTTGACTTTTTGAACTGAAAATTGGCACACCCAGTATTTGAGCTTTGGAGAAGTTTGCTCCAATTTTAGTTTTTTTCTAAGCGATGGCTGTAACCATTGCCGTTACTCATTTTCCTTGCTTACAGAAGGATGGTCAAGTCATGTTGGCTAGCTGGCTCGGTTAAGTATGAAGACAATATATCTGCGAGTGGTCATCCATCTCAGAATTAACCCGGCTTAACGTCGAATAACATCATTGATGAGAACAATTATGTAACTGCCATCGCCACCACCGTTGCATAATAACCTCATGAGGAACACATCGGTTTCCGTATTGCGTAAATAATATTACTATATCACGTGTTCTGCATTGCATACTTGAACGTGTTATTTTTTCTGTATTTGTAACTTGTTTTTGTCTATGTCGATATTCAGACTTGTATTATTTTATGCTCGCGCCGACGCTGTGCTACGAGCTAAACTTTCCACGATCCGCTCGGATTCGCAAACGATTTCTTCTGAAGCGTTTCGGCGAAATGGTGGAAAACAAATTTCATTATTCATAGTTTTTATAACGAAATTGTTCTGTACTTTGACTAACTGTTACTAGAATAGAACTATGATACCTGTTGTGTTGCCTTTGATGTGTTTACGTGATTTTTCACAGACCTATGTTGGATTTTTTTTTTTTTTTTATTAATTTGTAGTTTTTACCAGTTATTGTGTGAAGTGTACTGAATTGGCTGCTCTTGAGGTTTTTAAGTTTATATTTTATTTTTACTTTTTCGTGCTTGAAGCTGTTGATTGGAGAACAGAAAGAGAAAAATTTAAGTTGCCATTTTAATCTGCATTAACACCGAAAAGTTGGCCATTTAGAGTGAAACTGAAAGTTTCAACTAAGTAATAATTGTAGTAATAATCTTAGCAGCAGCAAGTAAGTAAGTAAGTAAGTAAATTTAATTTATAAAGCGCACAATGTCAGCAAGAAACTCACTGAATCTGAGGCGCAGCAGTACAGTGTTGGGTCATATTTAAATAATTTGACAGTAACCTCAATGAGTCATGTCATGTGCTATTTTTATGCAGATATTTTTGTGTGGTCTGCTTTTGTCACTGATTCAGCAGGTATGAACGAAAACGTGACATTTTTATATCTTTGTGTGGAGCTCAGAAATAGTTTTTTAATCATATTTTATTTTGTCAGAAGTTTTCAAGAGATTAATGTGCCCTGTCGTAGAATGCATTTTATCAGGGTTCAGCTCGTGAAATATTTGTAAAATGTTGTTAGAATGCTATTTATTGTTACTGGTAGAATAATATTTTTAAGGACAATTCTGTGGCATTTTTGATGCTCATGTTACACTCCTCCAATATTGTTTTTCTCCAAAGAAAGGTTTAAGGAGTTAAAGGGGGTGTATAGCTTTTCATAGGACCTCATCTCAGAGATAGGAGTGTAAGGTAAAGTATGATGCAGTAGAGCTTTGCAGCTGTTATTTAGTTGGCATGACATGAATCTGAAAGCAGTCAAATTGTCATATGACTGACGTTTTTAGTATAATACAAAGCTGATTATTCTGTTATTTATGGTTGATTTTTTTCTTCTGGTTTTTGTCAACGTATTTGATTTTAATCTGCTCTGAGCTTTATTTGTTGCGTCAACTTAACAGTAATTCATAAGCATAATTGTGTTGTTTTTAGTGGATAATTCCAACAGTTCATAATTCCATGGTTCCATTCCAGCAACTGCAGTTTTCTGCTATGATTGAGCGACTGCTTAAGCTTGCCGTACGTATTATGATTTTTTTGCTGTAAAACAGTCTAAGTAAAGTGACCGTAAGCAGGTGAGCATTTACTAAGTAAGTAAGTAGAGTTTTATTACTTCTCACTATACACGTTATTTTTTTTTATTTTGGAGGTTGACTAGAAACATTTAAGCACGGTTATATCTGGTTGAAATTATTGTCATGTCTTGCTGATTTTTTAAAAATTGAGATCTACATGAATTACATAAAAAAACAGAAAACACATACAGATGAGAAAACTGAAAAATACAAAATACAACAATATACTAAAAATATATAAAAATAGTTTAAAATATTATTGATCATAACATCAGGTTTAATAAAATAAAGTAAAAAATAAATAAGTTTTTATTTGTGCAATTGTCAGGTGCCGAATCACTTCATCTGGTTGATATTTTTTTATTGGCTGTTTCACTCCAGTCTCAACGTAGTGGCCGAGTTGCTGTGTTTTGGCGATAGAGTCTTTTACAAAGACTGGTGGTCTGTATATAGTTTTGCTTTGTAATATGTTTCATTAACATTTAGAATTATTGTGCGATATCCTTAATAGGCTGTATTACAGGTCTTTCCTGTCCGTGTGTCTGTTCGTCCATTTGTTCGTGCGTCTTTGCCTCACAGGATTGTAACTTAATAGTATGTTTCAATATTTATGTTTAATAGGCTGCATTACAGATTTTGCCTGTCTGTGTGTCTCTTTGTCTGTCTGTTTGTCGTGTACGGGCTTTTAACTAGAAAACAAAAAGTCGTAGAAGAACTGCGATTAGTTTGCCATTTTTATGTTCAAAAAGTCAAACATAGGATTAGGGCAGTGGGCCAGCGTTTTTTGGAGTGCACCAAATTTTAAAAGTTAATAACTCCAAACTGTTTTGATGTTGTTGGTTGAGTGAGAAGAAAAGCAATACGAAAAAAATTAGTTGTGTTGACAATATTTGCAGCTGACATAGTGTCTTGTTGCAATAATTGTAGCAGTGTAAAAGCTCTGGGGCAAAATTTAGATTTTGAATGGCTGTATTTCCTCTGTCAGAAATTTGCAGCTTCATTCTTGCTCGTCCTTTTAACCTCTGGCTGCAGCATACAGACATATTACCACTTAAGCATTTAATGTCGTTTCATGCCTGCGGAAGTTTTTTCTACAGATTAGTGGTGATTCGATATATCAAAAATATCAGTATATCGCTTTCGATATCGATATATCATATTGTATCGTATCGTTGAAAAAATGTGGGATTTTTTGATATATCATGATATTCAAAAATATCATGATATATCGCGATATTTCTGATAATATCGCGATATTTTCTACGGATTCTTTACTACAGACCGTGATTGGAAAAAAGAGCGCAAAATGCGGCGAGTTAATGGTGTCAAAATTTAACTGCAGTCGTAATATAATTTTACCTGTAGATCAATTTCTATTATCTAAATAGAGCATGGAAGAACACATTCAACATACGGCAGATGCTAGACGTTTTTCACCAGAGGTGTCTCCGCACTATTTTGGGAATATCATGGCGTGACCACCTTTCCAACGACGAAGTCCTGCGAAGAGTTGATTTGGGAAGCTTATCCGAGATAGTACGTCAAAGGATGCTGAGATTTGCGGGTCACATCTTACGTCTGCCTGAAATCAGACCAGCCTACAAGGCCATGAATTGGCTACCTGACAACGGCAAACACAGATCAGGAAGACCGACGAAGACCTGGCGGGCAACATTCAAAGAAGACCTTCAAGATGTGGGGCTTACCTGGATGGGTGCAAAGAGATCGGCCAGCGACAGACCGAAATGGAGAAAGCTCGTCGCCCGATGTTCCGGCAGGAACTGGAGGAACTAAGGTCTAAGGTCTAAGGAAATAGAGCATGCTGCCTTGCTCAATGTTTACTTCTTGTTCTTATGCTTGTATAAGATTTATATACTCATTGTTTTAAAATATCTATATCGATATTGATATTGCGATATTATGTAAAATATTGTATCAAAATTGAAATCCTCATATCAAGTCATCACTACTACAGATCATGATGTCTGTTTGTGTGGGACTGTGTCGGTGTTTTTAAACATTCTGCTGAATGCATTGAATGTGTTGATTGTATTGCTGATATTAGGAATGCGGAAACAATACATGAGTTTTGGCAGAATTGGAATATCCCAGCACACAAGTGGGCTCTGCGGTGATTATTCTAAACATTTTTTTAGATTAATGATAACCTTGTGAGTTATGGCACACAGTCTCTCACTATCTTAACTCTGTGTTTGCAGAATATTTCTGTGTACAAATCCACGTGTGCTTTCTTTTGTGGAAGCATCAGTAGACTGGAAGTAGACAGTTGGAGCTGCTGAAATTCACCCAACTGATGGGCACTGAATAGGCAGAAAAATGGTAGTACCCGGTTTTCTTGTGTTGTGGCTTATTTTTGCCAGAAGTACATGTTAATTTCCGGTAAACAGATAATTGGTGCACGAGTTAGTGTTGTCGTTTGAAAGAGAAATTTGCCTGCTGTTTGACAGGCATCTGTATAAGCCGATGCTGTCTCGTGGCTTTTCCAAGGTTCATGCAAACGTCTCCGTCTTCTTTGTTTCGGCATTTTTTCACGAGGTCGGTTGCTATCTGTTTAGTTTTGCAGATGTTATTTTCGAGTTTACAACTGTATTGCTAGTTTTCTTTTTGTAGTGTATCGCACATCACAGATAATATTTTACAGTCTCTGTCCATATACAGACAAGTTATTAATAGGTGTTTTGTTTAATGATTTATGATTTCTTCATTATTAATTTCTTCTTTGTAATCATTATTTTAACTGTATAGTTTTGAACTAAAAATTTCTATCACTTTTGTTTTTTTGCACATCTATTGTGCATAACAACAAAAACTTATTATTATCTTAACTTGTTTTCTGCCGGTAAAACAAGTAGCATCTGATTGTAATTTGTTTATGACTTTGCAGTATCTGGTTAGCATTCCTTTGCGCATGTTTCGACTATGGGCGTTTATTGGTCTACTTAGTCAGGTAATGAGCAAACTTTTAGACATTATTGTATTTCATTTAAGCCAGCTACAATGCTACCATGACTAATATATGAAGTAAGAACAGGAATATAATACGTGCCAAAGTTTGAATATTTCTGAGAAATCCTTGTGCTCATATTGCAAAGATTTTTGTAGTTGGCACAACATAGATAGATGTCAATAATATGGTAATAAAAATATAAACTGAATAATTCTGGGTACGTTTTATGGCCCACGTTAACGCATAACGTGTTCAGTCAACTAGTCAACATTGAGTCCAGTTAGTACTTGATGAATGATCAGCATATGGGTAAACCATTTCGGTATGTAATCAGCCACCCAGGTCGACTCAGCCTGGCCATCCCTTGGTAGGTAGGCAAAATGAGTACCAGCAAAATCTGCGATGTAAACAGGCGAATCACACTATGCTGTAGCCAGAGGTGAAATCTGTAGTCTGGCTGATTGATGGCTAAAGTCCAAATTCCATTACACGGACTTTCACCAAAACTTCCCTGCGGGCAAGTCGCTGACACAAATCATAAAAGTCGCGGACGCAAACCATCTTGACATGTCGAGATGTTTGCGACAAAGTCCGTGACAAGTCCGCACAAAGCCATTTGTGTCGCTCTAATGGAATTTAGTCCATTACAATGCACGGGGAAAGTCGGCAATGAAGTCGTCGGTGGCAACAAAGTCCGCAGACACATATCACGAAAGTTGGCGACATGATTTGTGCCGTGGACTTTCATGATTTGTGTCCACGACTTTCCCTATGGTACAAGTTGCAAAGTCGGCGTAATGGAATTTGGGCTTAAGCAAACGGAGATTAGTGCTGTACTATGGGCTTTGTAACTCGGGAAGGATTTTGGGAATTATTTGCTGGTTGAATTTGTTTGGCAGATTCCTCTGGCGGTGCTAACACAGAAGTACTTCAGTGGTAAATCAGGAAATATGATCGTGTGGATGTCACTGATTATCGGCCAGCCGTTTGCGATATTAATGTACTATCATGACTATTACGTTTTGCATTCACAGCAGTCCTGATTGTTATCCGCTGTGCTCTGGACATCATCTGCAGTGTGCCCACTCCACCAGTTAGGGATGCTGGTTTATCACAGAAATTTAGTAAAATATGTGCTTCATTTGCTGCAAAATATGCTCAAAAATGTGAAGAAATTGTCTAAATATGCTTTGATATATGCAGCATAATTATATACATGCCTATGCCGCTTGTGTCGTATATATCTAGGCTTTTATTTGGCAAGAATTACAAAACAAAATGCAAAATGGAAACTATTTTAGACTTCACACGTCGGTCGCTGGGCATGCCCCGAATCAGTAAAATTGTGATTGCAATTTGTGAAAATGTACCAAGATATAGATGAATTGTTTTTTTATATTTCTACATGTGCGATCTTGGGAATGTTATTGTGCGCAAGACATAGATTTTTGCCGAATATGTTTGCATTTAACTGATATCCCTAACTAGTGGGTATCATGCGTTCATTTCGGTTGCCTATAGATAAATTTAGTGTCTTGCGTACTTTACTGTATTGTCAGTAATTTTATCTTTTTTGCCTGCAGACGAGTAAACCATCTCAGGTCAACTCAACCTGGCCATCCTTTTGTGAATAGGCACAGTGAGTACTAGCGTAAGCTAGGTAGTAAGCAAGCACACTGTGCGATGCACTAACCTTGTATCCGTGGTCTCACAATGTAAGACATCTATTGAATATTATCTCAGTCAGCTGGATTAATACTATAGCTGCTTAAATGTTAAAAAGTTTATATTGTCATTTATTTCCCTTAAGTATTTAGTCTCTTGCTCTTCATATTATTTTATAGCTTGTATCTGAAAAATTTGTGTAAAAATGACAAGTTTTTATTTTAGAATGGCAGTTATTATGGAGTCTCACTTTTTGTCTGTGCACAAGCATTTGTAAGACACATTGATAGCACTTGTGACTGAATTTTGTTTTTTGTAATTATGTACATTTATTACTTTTCAATAGATTTTCTCTAAGTGAAATAGTTAGGCTACTAGATTTTTTACACAGTACTTATTGTGATTTTCTTGATGATTTTTAGGTATTATTGTATGTTCTGTTGCAATGCGTGAATTTTTAAGAAGTCACTATTTGCATATGTAGATTATTTAATGTGCACCAATGCAATTAATTGCAGTTTTGTGGTTCTTTCTGTATATAAGTTGAGACATTGTTATACTTTTGAAAGATTGATGTAATGATGATGTGAATTTTGTGTAAAATGTCTCAATTCTTAAAATTAATGTATTTCGTTGTATTTATACCAGTTTTGTATGATCGTGAAATCTAGTGATATTAAAGTGCAGTTTGTATGTTTCAAGCATAATGAGGCCTAAAGCTTACTGTGCTTTTAATTGCATTTCGGTGAAAAAGTACTGTTGAGATATATCTATTGAAAAATTTTGATTTCATTATATGTCATACAATATTACACAACAGCCCTTATAACAAAGTGAATAGTACATAATTATATTAGAAATATACTGAAAGTACTGCAGCATAGCAAACTGGATGCAAACGGTAAAACTTTGAAAGCAAAAAAATGCAATGATATTTTTTAGGAGTCCAGTAAAAGTTTTTTTGGGATGGAGGCTTTAATAGGGACGGGTGGCAGCTTGAAGCACAGGAATTTTTTAACGGTTAATTTAAGGTATCTATTGTGCCTTCTGTGATAGACTGTGGAATTGGGTTTTTGGTGATGTGAAAACTGGCCCAAGATATTTAACCGCTGACTTTTTGCAGTGTGCATCTATGTGATTATTTTGTATACTAAGAATTCTTTTCTCTAATTATATCGTGCAGTGAATGGTGGTTAGACTTACACTGAGCAAATGTGTCGCCGTTATTAGTTTTTTAGTAGAACTGTTAGAATTTTTTTTAAAAATCGTGTTAATCACAGTAGTTATGTAGAACATATTTTTTGTGGCAGGAAGACGTCATCACACGTAGAAGGCTGCCTTGGAAGGCAGTGGTCTATATAAATAGTAAATACCGATACTGGCTATTGTGACTGATGTTGTGGTGGCGTGGTCTGTCTGTCTGTCTGTCAGTCCGTCTGTCACACTCGTGCTAGGGCTAGGACGTCGGTGGTTTACGTGACTACGCTCACGTACGTGTCAACCAATGATCAATAGGCTCGCGTTGTTTGGTCAGTTCAGTTCACTTACGTCGCTCTGTTCGCGCCTTGATGCGGACATGCGAGTCACAGCTACGATTTTGACTTTTGCTGTTATTGTTAGGCCTATTACCACTACTGCTGTTGTTATTACAAGTCTTGATACAAACTGGTTGTGATGATACAGTGGCAGGCCAGCTACATTCCATGTATTTTGCACTATTTCACTATATTGTGCTTTGACATGTGCAGTGGACCAGCATCAGTGCTTATGAATGCATATTTATTATTGTAATATTGCTTGTTTTATTGTATTGTGAATAAGTTTTTCGCATCAGTGACATGCACACTAATACCCCGTTTACACGATCCAGCAAACGTCCAGCAAATGTATTCAAAATACACGTGCTAACTGCTCGACTTTTGCTGGAAATTTGCCGGACGTTTGCTGGATCGTGTAAACGGGGTATTACTGGCTGATTAGGGCACTTACAAATGTGGGCGCAATAAACTAAAGTAAAATCAAACAACTCTAAAAAGACTAGCATAACATCATTCACAAAACGTGTATGCTGTTTTGTCACAATTCTTTAAATCGTTCTAGAGTTATCGCGGTGAGGAATTTTTACGTGACTTTGGATTGACCTTAAGGTATGATCTTTCAAGCAATCCAAGAGCCAAAAGCAGAATGCCCCTGATGCATTTATCGGTTAAAGATGAGAGAACACAGAGGCTGTTAATAATTGAAAATTCCTTCCAGCATGGCGGTCTGTCAAAGAATGTCAGAATGAAGAACGCCTGATGAGATAAGAAAATCCGATATCTTTCGTTGTAATTGACTTTGGCTGCACCCTGCCTGCAGCGATCGTTATGACAAATCGCAGCGCATATTCCCCGTTCATTCATTCAGGATCGTAGCATGATAAAATGCTGAGTGTCAGACTGTTTTTCTGCATGCATCATATTCGTCAATCGTTTTTGATCGGCACATGCTCGAACGCTTCTCGCTAAAGTACCAGGATGTAATTTTTGGCCGACCGATATGCACAATTTTGGCACGATGTGTCGTCTGCCGTCTGTTGGTTGTAAGGGTCGGCGTTGGTAGCCTACTGTTGGATAGAGCGACTACGAGTTCATATAGGCTGTCAAAAGTAACCATAAGAGCTGGGCAAATTACAGGCTCAAATGTAATTCATTTACACATTACAAATTACGTTACTTCAATTACAAATTACATGCATTATTGCTGATCTTGTTTTCCAGTTAATATTATAAACGATAAAATACATTCATAGGTTTAGCGGACCAGCAGTAGTACACTTGTAATCCAGTTACTATTTATTATCGGACCAAAAACACCAAAAGCAAGCAGCAACACACCAATTACCTGGTAATGTCGATTACAGTCTACACTATTTACAAACACAACTTATATTAATTTTTATAAATGTAAGTTACATCGTGTGAATCACATGAAGGTCTATGCCACATTAAAGGCCTGGAGAAGAAGCAATTGCAGACATGTTTTATGACTAGACAACGATCGACGATGCAGACTGTGCAGTGTTCATCCCACGATAAGCGTAATGGAAGGTTTGCTATCTGCAGTCCACACTATTTACAAAAAGAACTTGTTATGCAGAAAAACAGTTATAAATGAAAACGTAAATCGCATGGCAAAGTGTAGTTAATACGTAACAGAGATCGACATGATGCTTAGTATACAAAAAAATTTGAGCTAATGCTCACGAGACGCGCGAAAGCCTATAGCAGATCCTGTTCAGTAATTTAGCTAAAAATTGGGGTGTTCACGCTAAGTTAATATACAAATACCAAAATCTCTCTGTCTGGATCGCATAGCAAGTTAGTTGCGTGGCACCACCTTGCGAATGCTATAGATTTGTGTAGCAGCCCGAAATCGCCAAAAATCCATCAAAAACCCTATTATGGCGTTCAAGGTGACCCAAAGTCATTGAACTCGGCGCCAATCGAGAGCCAGTGTACGACTTCCTATTAGTGATTTATAGTAACCTAGGCCCTATCTTGCACCGTTACTGAGATACAGCGACTTATTGACTGAAAATCACAAATTTTTCCAACCCCCCTCTCATTTAGCGCCCTCGTTCAGGGTGACCCCCTTCGAATTCGCGATTACATGTATAACTTTGGAGCCAAGGGGAGTAGCTGCACGAAACTTTACCACGTTATGTGTTGCTAGGTAGGGGTAATACGCGTGTACAACTTTTGGGGGTATCGCCCCCTTGAAATTTAGGAGGGCAAAAACCGTCCAAAAACTCGTCGTTACTCACCCTAAGTCGAAAATGCGCGTTTCGTGTATATGCTAACGTATTTGAGCTCGGGCCACCTGACTTTGCTACGAGAAAAATTTCAACCCCTCAAACTTTTCCCCCAATCGGACTTACGGCGCCAAGCGGTTTCAAGTTTGCCCGTGCAAAGAGACACCAGGCCGAACGTGGAGCAACTTCGCTATAAATGCATGGAGCATTAGCGATGAAAAAAGGCAATTATACATCTAATCAACTTATGTCAACTGTAGCCGAGAGCATGCAAAATGCGACTTAAGTCTACTTGTTGCAGCTTATAGGCCTATGTGCAGTAATGTACAGGTAATACGATACGTTGCTCGTCATAGGCCTCGTGCGACGGCCGAGTTTCTTGTTACTTACTACTTGAGAAGTAGGGGCCTAGCTCGTCTTTGAATATTAGAGGCTTAGTACTTTTAGAAGCCACAATTGCTACGCCACATAGGCTATGAAATTTTTATTTGTTTTAAATTGTAGGCTATGCATCGGTTGATTATCTGTTGCAGGCTTGCAGCATGACAGCAACATACACAATAAATCTGCGTGCGTTACAATTAATGTTAAAATGCGTACAGTTTATTAGAGTATAGGCTAACAGCCTTAAGGTGCTGTTCACGGAAAACTAGTAAACGACTACCCCTAGGCTCCACGTGTCTACTAAACCGAGTTTACTGAATTACACAGTTTGAGCTTAAGAATTACAACAAGAAATTTAAGCTGATGCTTATGAGACGCGCGAAAGCCTATAGCAATTCCTGTTCGCAAACTTTCAGTATATCTCCAGCCATTTCGTCGCAGTTCATTTTTGGAGTGTGCGATACAGCCGAAAATCGCAAAAATCAATAAAACCTTTTATTTTGTAACCTAGAAAATCGAGACTTGGACCATCGAAATCTACGTTCAATGCTGAAAATTTCATTCGCAGCTTCTCCATGTCTATTTCAATTGATTTCGGTGCAATTCGCTCTTGAAATCTGTGTCGCAACCCGAAATCGCTAAAAAAAATCCATAAAACCCCTATTTTGGCGTTCAAGGTCATCCAAGATCATTGAATTCGGCGCCAATCGAGAGCCAGTGTACAACTTCCTATTAGGCTAGAGATTAATAGTAACCTAGGCCCTATCTCGCACTGTTACTGAGATACAGCGACTTATTGGCTGAAAATCGCAAATTTTTTCCACCCCTCTCATTTGCGCCCTCGTTCGGGTGACCCCTTTCGAATTTATAGAAAAGCTTTATGGGTTCCTAAAACTACAGTTTTCCAGGCAGCCGATGGTGAAGATTTGGTGATCACCGTTTCTGACTGATCCACCCGTGTGACAGACAGACGGACAGACAGAATTGCGATAGCTAATACCCGCTGAAGCAGTAGTTGCTTTCGCGCGTAAAAAATTAATTGCGTCGATAGGCATAGGCCTAAATTAAAAGGGCAGCTAACCTCTGGACTTGGTTCATAGGTTAAATTAGGCATGTTCAG
>Ga0209671_1002373_pt1 | contig 17151 bp, 9 predicted proteins | sample WorMetHERISLAND2_2_FD_187401 | JGI IMG/M metagenome (GOLD analysis project Ga0209671, IMG submission 187401) | Marine gutless worms symbiont microbial communities from Max Planck institute for Marine Microbiology, Germany - Olavius geniculatus... | ecosystem: Host-associated > Annelida >...
GAAGGACATGTTGAGCACATGCTAAAATGAAGATGATGTGATGTGACACGTGTGACTTTTTGCGTGATAATAATTGGTAATTGCGTTTGTCGCTATTAGTTAATAATTTCTGAGCCAACGCATACGCTACCCGGTAGGAATTCATTGTTGTCAATGGCCAAACTGCGACTTCTGCATTTCACACGGTAGTGTAGCGACAAGATTCAGGTGAGGTGGCCAAAACTACAGACCTTTGCATCAAGTTTCTTTTTAATGTCGCATGCCAAAAATTATTTAAATTGGCCAATGTTTCACAGAGCTATTGAAAAAAATAATAGTGGCATGTTTTTATGGACCAAGGTACACTGTTTTTCACTAGTTCAATTGCCAGCTGCAAAAACAAAGAATATTTGACTGCTGTATTTAAACACTGACTTGAGTCATGTAAAAAATTTCTTTCAGAACATTTTGCTGAAAACCGCTTGACTCTGTGATGTACGGTTGCAAAATTATGGTGCCATAAACTTTGTGCAGTTTTTTTGGACCACCCTGTATATGATAGATGTCGGTAAACAATGTCATGATAGGCTAAGCATGGTGGCATGCCAATATTGCTGCTCAGATGGTCGGACAGAGACACAGACAGACTGACATACGCTTTCTGGTAAGATTTGTGCAAGTTTAAAGAGCTGTATCAGCGACAGCTCAAAAACAAGCCAGACTCTTGACTCGATAGTCGCGATCTAGTTTCTTGGATCGATCTATGAGCGTTTCATCATCGTGTGTCATCGGCATTAGTAAGTCTCTATGCTATCTTGTCATCTCTCTATGTTTTCACGGGAATTAGGCAAGACCCCGGATGTTCTGTGTCCAATGGTAGAATGGTGAATTTATGGATCAAAGTGGTCGATTTCAGCTGATAGTGACTTGGTAGGACATTAGCTCGACGACGGTCGGAAGCAGTGAGTGACGGTTTTGCGGACAATGTCGTCTCACCGGGACGAACAATTTGTCGGTCCGTACCGGCTCGAAAAAACCCTCGGCAAAGGACAAACAGGTTCCCGTTCGCTTCCTGGAATAATCTAGCGTAAATTGCGTCAAACAGCTGATTTGTGCGGCAGATTTATGGTGAAATTCGTTTATTGATGATTACTGACAAGTTACGTGTGAATTTTGAGTTCTGCGGAATTACTGACACTGTTATCACTGGGGATAGCTCATTCATTGTGGAAGAAAGACACTGCTAGCATTTGTGCTATACAGTGTCTTTCGCCTCTTTGCCATTTCGTCCCCTGGTTTTTTCGCTCCTTGGCTCTTTCGCCCTCTGCCTGATTCGCTTCCTGGCTTGTTTGCCTCTTGGCTTTTTCGCACTCTGGTTTTTTCGCCCTCTGGCTGATTCACCCAGGCTCGCCTAGGACGATTCGCTCTCTGGCTCGTTCGCACCCTGCTCGTTTGCCTCCTGGCTTGTTTGCCCCCTGGTTGATTCGCCCCCTCAGCTTGGACGATTCGCCCCCATTCAATACCGATAATTCAGTATCGATTAGTACAAGGGCGATAAACTGCAATATGTAGTCTATATACGTAATCTAATGTTTAGACAGTTTGTAGCATGATGATGAGAATAAACGATTGTGTGACTGTTTAGTGGTCAACACGCAGTAGCAGTTATTAAGCCTAGACCCATGCAAGTATACCCGTAAGAATTTATTTCAAAGGAAGGTCAACATGACATGCAGCGTCCATTCAGTAGATTGACGTTTGGTCTTTAGCATTTTAGGTATCATGTCATCAAAAATGAGATATTTGCTGCAAAAATTTGCCATTTGTGGAGAATACAAAATTGAGATTGAGGCAGAAATTTGTGAGTCTGTCAGAATTAGGCTATATCTGAAATTTGCAAACATGTCAGTCGGAAAATTGCTGCTATTTTTTTACTTAACAATGCCGCTGCTATGGAGCCTGAGATGACTGACCTCATTTTCGTGCTGTGATCACTTATTATGCCAAGCATTTTTGACACGTATGACATTTATTGAAATATTCAGGCATACTCAACAGTTAAGTGATTGCAGCTGTTGTGGTTCTGTAAACAAAAATTAAACAGAAAATATTGGTCTACATTCGAGAAATATAATTACTCAGTGGGGAACGAATCGTCCAAGGTGCTGGGGCAAATCACCCAGGGGGTGAACGAGCCAAATGGTGAACAAGCCAGGAGGTGATTCAGCCAGGGGGCAAAAAAGCCAGGAGGTCTAAAATGCTAGTGGGCGAAAGAGCCAGGTGGCGAATCAGCCATGAGGCGAAACGACAAAGGGGCGAAAAAGCCATAATTCGTGCTAAACAACAACAATGCTAAACTATGCATTTGAGGCAGGCAAAGGCTGGCAAAAGCAATACAGCTGTCTTTATGACGTTAATTGAAATATTTAGGGCATTTCTAGCAGTTCTAAAGGTTACCACAGATGCAGGTAGTTGACATCAATTTTGGGCATCTTCTTTGCCCAGTTTTGTGAGACACCCTGTTAGCCTTTGTGGCCGTGAGTGGAAGTAACCAAATTCTGTTTTGGATTAACCTTACTCGTATTTTCGGCCAGAAAGGCCTTCAGCTAATTCTTTGAATTATTTAGTTGTTTATGTCATCTTTTACAAGTTGTTCTCTTAGTGGATATAAGGAATTGCCATATGTGGCTAGGTTGCAAGTGGCCAACTGTTAACTGTCATTGACAGCTGTCGACTGACTGTGATCGAGTACGGTTAGTCACAGTCATATATAGTAGTAGCATTGTTATTTAGAGTGATTGTGAGTTGTAAATGGTGATTTTGTGGCCGTATCTGTGCAGGTCTTGTCAAGCTAGGAATACACTGCATCACTGGCAAGAAGGTTGCCATTAAAATCGTTAACCGAGAAAAACTGAGTGAATCAGTTTTAATGAAGGCGAGTTGCAGCGTACCATCATCTATTATTATTGTGTCTGCCTGCTGCTGAAGCAGCTAACAGTTTTGTCTGTTTTTTGTTGCGTCTTTTTCACAGTAGCTGTGTTTACTGATGGACATTTTAATGTTGACCTGTAAATTACAGACTCATTTCAAATCTTGCTGTTACTGATACCGGTAGTTAATTTTTTTTCAGTTTATGCAATTTTATGCATTTTTTGGTTTTTATTGACGTGTAGGTATTATTTCATGAAATGTTTATGGCTCAAAAATGCTTTTATTTGTCAATGTGTCACTGTTAAACTACTGACTTGCTATATGTGTGTGTGTATGTGTGTGAGTGAAAGAATTAAAGTTTTTGATTTCATAAATATTTTGTAAAACATTTTGGGCGTACTTTTCTGGTCAGCTTTGTAGTGTGATAAAGTGAACTCTGTAAATATGGTTGAAATGTGAATTGCACTATTCATTGACTATAATACTGTTGTTGTTATTATTAGTTCTAATAATTTTAATAGTTCGAATAATTTGTTGAGCTGAATTCACTTTGCTCTCTTCACAACACTAATGTTGTGCCAAGAAAGTGTTTATTTTTTTTGTGTGGCACTAATTAACATATGAATGCTGAATTGAACAGGTTGAGCGCGAGATTGCCATTATGAAGTTGATAGAACATCCTCATGTGCTTGGCCTCTACGATGTCTACGAGAACAAAAAATATCTGTGAGTATCTGTTTATTCGTGATCTAGTGACATCAAATTTTAATCTCTGGTCATAATAATAATTAGTAATAGAAGTATCTTATTAGTGAAAATATTTTAAAAACAATGCAGTGTGTCAATTTGTCATATCTGTGAAGGTGTACATTGTACAGACATTATTTTTAGGCTAGTTTGTGCAGGTAATTCAGAGCCAGCCAGTTGGTTACCTGATTTTTGTCAAAACAGACTTCAAATCTCTGTATTTTAATTAACACTCTTATCAAGATGGGAGTGGATCTTAGTAAAAGGGTTAGTCTTCAGTCTTCACTGTACTTAATGTCATCTTTAGGCCATCGCATTACTTTTGCATGTTTTTTAGCCATGTTCAGTATTTGGCAACATCTCTAGACATTTCTGTTTCATCATCTGATACTCTGAGAGTGACAGGCTTATCTTACCTTATTGGCATGGTTTTGGAAATGATACATGTTATAGCCCAAATTACATTACGCTGATTTTGCGACGAAGTCCGCAACTTTGTCGCAGACAGAAATCATGAAAGTCCGTGACACAAATCATGTCACCGACTTTCATGATTTGTGTTCACGACAAAGTTCGCGGACTTTGTCGCAAACATCTCGACATGTCAAGATGGTTTGTGTCTGCAACTTTTATGATTTGCATCCAGTGTTCACGACTTTTCCCGTGGAAAAGTTTCGGTGAATGTCGGCGTAATGGAATTTGGGCTTATGCATGCCATGCTAAACCCTTATGTGGTGATGGTTGTCTTGGTTGTCGATCAACAGGTTTGACTCCAGGTTGGGTGGCTATTGAGTGGTTACTATCTGGGTGGGTGTGCCAACCGTCAAGGTCAACTCAATTTTTCATCCCTGTCGATAGGTTAGTTGAGTACCAGCCTGAGCGGCCTGTCTGGCTGGGATTTAGGTGGGGCGCGTGTACCAATGTCAGGTGGCAGGTAAGATTGTGTGATTTTGCACCACAGTGTTTAATTCCATGCCTGTGCTTGAGCAGGTTATACCAGGGATGGGGTCCTCGGCGACTGGCCTCGATTTCCGGGACAGCTTGAGGACAAAAAAGCATGTTTTTGGCCATAGATGTAAAAAAGACGTTTGTTTACGTTTTTTAAAAAAACTTTTTGCCACGTTTTTTTACATTTTAAACATTAAAAAAAATTTTTAACGATTTTTTTATTTTAAAAAATGTGCATTGAAATGCCTATTAAGAACTTTGAGAAGCACTTTTGGAACCACATTGATGGTAGTTTTTTTTAGTTAGCCCAAATATACTAAATAAAAAGTTTTTATCTAGTATATTTGATTACTTTAGTGCTGTGGTGGTTTTATGACCACATAGTTAAATTGATATTAAATAAAGTTCTCTTTATCTGGACTATAGTTTAAGGTATACCGAGCCTACAGCATTAGGCGTTGGGCAAGTGGTTAAACAAATAATTATTTCCAACGTTTTTTATTCAACGTTTTTAAACGTTTTGAATTTTTTTCTGGAACTCTTTTACATCTGTGGTTTTGGCCTTGGCTTCAAAAATTTTTGGCTTCAATGGTTTTGGCCTTGGCCTTGAAGACCACTGTCTTCGGCCCTGACGCCTTGGCCTCTAGTCACTTGTAGTGAATGTGCTCGAACCAATCCTTGGTTATACCAAGTGCCGTTGTGTGGTGCAGATATCTGATACTGGAGCATGTGAGTGGCGGTGAGCTGTTTGACTACCTGGTGAAGAAAGGCCGGCTCACTCCGAAGGAAGCGCGGAGGTTCTTCCGTCAGATCATATCAGCTCTCGACTTCTGCCACAGCCATTCCATCTGGTATGTGTGTCCTGACAATACAAGTTACTCTTGTGTTTTCAATTAGCATACATGGGAGTACATTATACAGGGTGGCTAGAAAATATCCCAACAGACAATATTTATATAATTTCTCTGCAACCGCTTGCCCGAGTTTAAAAATTGTTGAAGCTGCTTAATCTTGACACTACTCCGAATTGAACGGTATACAATGTACCCAGAGCATGTTATTTATGCAACCGCACTACCACGTAAAAGATTGACTTAAGAAAATCACAATTTACATCATAGTGCTTGTATTAAACTGAAAATGAAACATTGTTTACTGCATCCATTACAGATATCCTGTGAGTTCCAGTGTTGTGTAGTATTTAGATATTTAGATGGATTGTTTTGCGTTAAAGTGTTGTTTTATTCCGATTACAATGTGTGTGTGATTATGGTACTGTTATGTGTTTCTGTCTGTCTCTGTGTGAAAGTCATCGAGATCTGAAGCCAGAGAACCTACTGTTAGATGACCGAAATAACATTCGCGTCGCTGACTTTGGCATGGCTTCACTGCAGGTCGAGGGCTCCATGCTCGAGACCAGCTGTGGGTTAGTAATCGAACTACTTGCTTAAACACAACGAGTTGCATCTTATGTCGGAGATGCATAAGATGCAACTTGGTCATGGGTCACCACTCACCGGGTTAGTGATTATTGCCTCCGCCAAGGAGGTTATGTTTTTGCCAGAGTTTGTTTGTCTGTCTGTGTGTTAGCAAGATAACTCAAAAAGTTATGGACGGATCTTTCTGAAATTTTCAGGGAATGTCGGGAATGGCAAAAACTACAAGTGATTTAATTTTGGGGGTGATATGGAAGGAATCCTGGATTCTGGATCACTTTTAGATTTTCGTTAACATTGCTTTAAATGGGGCATAAAATTTTGTTCTTCAATATTTCGATTGATTACTGACCTACAATGTTGTGTCGAATCAATATGCTTGGCGGAGACTCCCCGAGTGCTTTTCTAGTTTTGGTTGTGTTGGGTTGGGTCGTAGATGTGTCTGTCAGACCTACTTGGTCTTGTTGTAACATGCACATTTATCATGGCAGAATGAGGCCATCTCAGTGAAGCAGTGAATTTATGATTCGTAATTCATTTGTCTAACAGCCGTGATCTCAGTTAATGATTTTAGTTAGTGTTGGTTGTTTCAAAACAGTCAACATCTGGGTCCCCAGGTCGAAAGCCATGTTTATCCAACTACTGGTCTGTGCTGCACTCAGTGCACACTGAAGTGTTTATCTTCATATTATATTTATGAAGTACTAATACTTACTGAGAAACATCACTTTGACAGTTTCTCGTGGTTTTGTCAGTTTAGCCAATTTACTTCAGGGTAACTAAATTAGACCTACGATTTGAACTTGTGTTTTGACATATGGCACGTTACAAATGCAGACTATTTACTTACTTACTTAGGAAGCTAAACGGTAAGCATAAGCTGAGTATGGCATAGCAGAATGCACTTGAGTTAAAGGCATGAACCGCTGTGTGTGTTTGTGTGCACTGGACATAGGTCACCTCACTACGCATGCCCAGAAGTCATCAGGGTAGGTTTCTTTTATCTCATTTCTAGACTTGCAGAGTTTGAAGCTATTTAAATGGATGACATTACTATGCATTAATCAGTTTCATTATGAGGCCGATGCATACAGGATGAATTGGAAAGTAGTGAGTGACTTTGTATTGTGGTTCAATGGCTAAGTTAACAGATTGATATCCAGGCAACCCAGGAAGGGTCAGTTGGATGTAGTAGAAAATGTGTCAGGCTGAAATTGCTTTTGTGCCTGTAGAAAATTTCCACATAGCAGATGGGCACACCTGTTTGAGCCTTAATGTGGATTATGCAATTCTTTAAAGGCTGCCTTTTTCAGTGCTGCAAGATGATTATTTCTTTATTTTTGTTTATTTGCATTTTTTTGTTATAAATGTGGCTACTGTACAGTCTAGTTGCATGTAGGCCTGTTACAGAATGTCCTGCAGTATAGGCCGTAGGTTCGAGCTTTGTATATTAGCTGTTCATGGAATTGCAGAACTGCAGAGCCTGTAAGTAAGTAAAGTGTAAATTTATATAGCACATACTCAAAAAGATCTCTAATGTGCTTAATACATTTTGTCATCAATATTTCGCAAAAATGTATGTCTTCAGCTGACGTTTGAAAGTATCAAGACTCAGTTCTGGGTCACGAAAACTGTCTGGCAGCGAATTCCAAGTTGACGGGCCCACCACAGAAAAGCGCCGACGACCGAAACTGTTCAATCAATAGTGCGGTATGACCGACTTCCGCTGAGTGGCAGAACGCAGATGTTGACGGCCAGTGACTTCTGCTATGAGTGTACAACTGCCCATCAAGTACGGCGGAGCAGTTTCATGGAGACATCGATACATGAGCACTGCGAGCTTAAATTGTACTCGATCGGTGGAGCTCGTCATGCATTAATCGCGACAAATCACTGTCGTACTTTCGAGTGTTAATGACGACGTGGGCAGCTGAATTCATCACTCTCTGCAACTTGTCTGTTATGACTCTCGACGACTCAGCCAGCACAGTGTTACAGTAGTCTGACACGAGATGTCACAAATGTTTGCATGAGGGTTTTAGCTGACCCGACATCCAACGACTGCCGGACACGACGAATCTGTCTGAGATGAAAGAAGCAGGTAGCACTGATGGCTGAGACATGTTTCTCAAAGAAGTCAGACGACATAATAACTCCTAGGATGTGTACATGTTCACTGGGCTCAATAGTGTCATTACAGTGTTACCTTGCACCCAACACAGGTGACCGCATCTTGCCTTAACCCCTCCCAGACAGACCCGTACACAATTTGCATGGAGGGATGGAAGGCTGAGTTGACCTTGGTGATTGGTTCTACGACTTACCAGGATGGTGCACCAGTTTGCAGATCACCACCCGTTTATGCTCTCACTCATGCTCAGTCAGCTCAAAAAGCACTCCACAGTTGCGTTGCGTTGTCTCAGGGATGCCTTCCTCACCCTACATGGAAATGTCGTCCCGGTTGTCCACGTGACAGGTGCCGATCAATGGAAGCTGGCTATTAAGCGGGGTCACGGTGGAAGTGCGACACTACGGTCTCACGACTACGCGACTACCTGACTTGACCTGACCTGACTTGTCCATGTCAATTGTCATCTAAGCACTTGATAGCGACCCGACTAGGAGTCAGATCCATGACAGCTCGATAGAATGTTTGGCACCATACCATTTGTTGTGCTGCAGTTTGCTATAACATTGTGTGTGTGTGCAATGTCAGGGCGAGAAGTACGATGGTCGTATGGCTGATGTGTGGAGCAGCGGCGTTATACTCTACGCACTTCTAGTGGTGTGTGTCGGTTTCATTGCTATTTATCCTCGACTACATGCAGTGCCACATCTATTATTAGGCCTTGATATAACTGTTATTTATACATTGCTGCTTATTAGCCCGTCTCTGTTTTTGTTAACTCCGTTCCGTTATGCCATTGGATTAAAAGTATTTTACTATATTGTACTTTTTGCAAATTGTTCAGTCTTGCGTTCTGGCGTGCTTTAATACACGAATATTGATTGATTAGAAATTTTTGAGGGAGAAGGCCATCAGGCCTAAGGGGCCAAAAATTGAGATGTTTGGGCAGTGCTGTAAGCACCCACAGCAAGGTTGAGAATGGAGCCATCGAAATCTGAGGGTATTTTTGCAAGGAAATGCGTTTTCTTCAATGCAGATTACCACTGACACTCCACTGTTAGCTTTTCAAAGTTGGAATTTAATCGGTCATTAATTTTTGTTAGGTTAACTATTTTAAAAAGTTTTACTGTTACCAGTTTTAGTAATGACTGATTGTGTGATGTTTATTGTTTGCAGGGTGCCTTACCATTTGACGACGACAATCTACGTCAGTTGCTGGAGAAGGTGAAGCGTGGAGTATTCCACATTCCACACTTTGTTCCGCCGGATTGCCAGAACCTGCTCCGCGGAATGATCGAAGTCGACTCCAAGAAACGCTTGACTGTAAGTGGCAGCGTTTGGATTATAATCGCGACCAGTAAATCAACTGATCTGTCAATTTTTGAAGCTTTGTTAAACAAATTTTCAGACGCACTTATGAGTAAGCATGATGGAAAAATCGAGACTTAGCGTGCATTTTGAAGCTCTGTTGACTGATCTCATTGCTCTTTAGTTAAGATCGAAGCTTTTATGCCAATGTTTACTGTAGATGTGATGCAGACGTTTTGATAACTATCAGTGTGAGTCGCTCTTCTGAGTTTTTTTGTGTTTTTTTGCATACTAAACCGTATCTAAATGACTATTGTCATTGTCAGAGACTAGCAGAATGCCCGTCAAAGTGCCCGTCACAGGCAGAAGTTTTGCCAGCAAAACCCTTCACATGCTGCCCATGAAGAGGAGGTGGAAGGCAAGGTGGTGAGCCCGTACCTAAGGCCCTAAGCACTCAAACGCCACGGTCGGGGTCCGCGACGTGCAACACGGAAGGCGCTAGAGAGGTTACAGACAAACTTTCCATGCATTATACTGAGGTATTTTAGAGTAAAGCTAACTGTTAATTGGTCATTGTCTTTAACAAATGCATCGAGGCCAGTTTCTCATTCTTCCAGTTAGCTCTAACTACCGGTTTAGTTGTGAGATACGTTTTCTGTGTTTATTGAAGCTGGAGCAAATACATAGACATCCGTGGGTCATAATGTAAGTAAAGTCTGTATTTATTGCATGCTTTTTTTATTCTGAATGTTCCATTTACTAACCAGTTGATTCTAACATTCATTACTTCGTTACTAGGGCCCACAGTTTTCTGCGGGCCATGGAATTTCGAGCCGATTTCTGCGGAATTTGCCTTTTTTCGCAGAATTTTGATATTGCCGCAGAATTTTGCGGAATTTTACAGGTAGTTCAGAAATGACCAATGATTAGTAAGATCGTCGGCTTTAAACTAACTATATCACTTCATTCATTTCTGGCAAGCACCACTAAGAGTGCGTAGTGCCGAACGTAGACATCAATCTCCGGAGTGGACGGTTCTGAGCCAAGTCAACTGCGTCGTCCATATCGAGGTCGCTGGATTTCAGTTCTTGCTGATTGGTTTTCATCCATGTAATACGAGGACGTCCCAGTGGTCTCCTCCAGTTTCCTGCGGGGGAAGCTGTTAAGATCTGTTTTGCATCTGTTTCATCAGGCATTCGTGCAGTTTGTCCGAACAGGGACAGGTGCCTTGACTGGACTATGGCTGAGAGATGGGGTTGCTTGGTTAACCTTCTGACTTCGTCGTTGTGCACATGCTCGTGAGAAAAATCAAACTGAACTGCCTAAAATGCGACCCTACTGATAATTACCATCGTATACAGCACAATCGTAAATTTACACAATGCGACTAATTGACAAATCGCGCTTTTGAAAAGAAAGAAGATTAATGATTTTCTTTGTATGTTGCTAGCATAACTGAGCACCATGCCAGCAGCCAAAAACTAAAGTTTTTTAAACAGAATAAAGCTTAGTTTATGCACAAATGGAAGGCGCAGTAAACCATGGAATTTGGACAATTTTGCTGTGGTGAGCCACGGAATTTTGCAACAACGGAAAAATGTGGGCCTTATTCATTACTTTAGTTTATTACTTTTTCTGTTACAGTTAATACCGGTTGGAATTTTCTAGTGACTAGGCATTGTTTCAATGCTGTCTGTGTAGCAAATTGTGCTGGCAGTTAGACAACTTATAGCACTGTAAAACTAACTTTTTTTATTTTGGTTGTTTGCTCAATGGCAGTTCTTCTGCCAGCTCTCAGTGTCCTTGTACTGTTTTATTTAGTGTTTAATATTTTTTGTGTAGTTGTCCGACTAGAATTGTTATCAGTTTCTGCAGGTATGCAACGTTGTATTTTTTGATGTGAAATATTGTACTAAGTTTGAGATTGCCCCAGACCTCAAACCCCATAGATGGAGTATTGGAGGGCCGCTTCACAGCTCAGAGACTAGACTCAAACTCCTCTTCAGAAAAGCTTTTAGTCTGGCTTTGGTCCAGTGTTGTAACTGATTATATAAATGTACACTGCTGGTTTACTGATCGATGAACTTTCAAGAAGTGATCAAATCTCGATTTTTATTCACTGTTCGGTTGACATGTTGGCAGCCATTGCTGTCTTTTTGGACAGATCTCGACATTCTGTTAGCATTTGACATCTAGCGACGATTACTGCAACAGTGGTTGCCAAAATGTCAACAAAACAGTAAATAAGCTTTGTGATTTCCTGAATTCTTATGGTTTATTAGCCACTGTTCCAACGAGTGAGATTATTCAAACATGTTTTGTTGGTCATTGACATATGACATGTCTGTGCTTTTTGACATTGCTATGTTGTTTTCATTGATCTAACTGACATGTAGGGGGTTTAAGCCCGAGGCCTGTCTAGAGCTGCCTATGAAGGAAGCAGTTCAGGTAGTAACACACAACGTTCTTCTCAGCCTGGGCTGCTGGCTGCGGAATGATGATGCTGCATCGTGTTTTTTTTACTTTGTCATTGTCCGCTCGGCTCATTGTCAGCATTCAATTCTCATGGATGTGTTTTCTTCTGTCGATTGTGCATGTATTGCAGAGGCTCATTGTTTGGGAGGGTCAGTAGCTGGTCAGTGTGTATGTGTGTGCGAGAGAGATAGACTGACCAAAGAGTTATAGGCCTCTGTATGTCAGAACTTTGTCACAGTACTAGTACCAATGTTTAGAGTTTTTCAGAAAGATCTGTTGAAAAACGTGGGAGCTGTGAGAGTGAATCATCCACGCAGACGGTTATACCAACTTGTTGTTGTGACTAATTTTTATTGTCATTGGTTTTGGACGTAGCTAACTAAATCGCTGTTCTTGCGACACTGTGTTTGAAAAAGACGAAAGGCTTTTCGAAGTACCAAAACGTCATTCTCGCAAGCTTTTTGTCCCAACTTTTGCAGATTATTCGCTTTGCTTGTAAGCCGGAAAATGGCGGCGAAAGTCGAATATTCGTTCCACAATTTTAGCAGCATGTTCTTTGGTCGGTCTGTGTTTAAGTGGGTGTGGCTGTGGCCTGCATTGTGGGTGGTCTAGCAAGCATACTGGTAGATGAGTGACAGATGCTGTAAATTACGATGCATTATTCCTTTGTTTAAATGACATGCACAGGGACCAAGGCTCGGTAGAGCTAGAACTGCCTATGGCCCAGGCAGTCCAGGTATCTGTCTGTCTGTCTGTCTGTCTGTCTTCCTGTGTCTCTGTCTGTATGTCTGCACCCTCACTGATGCTCACCCTGTAGTCAGCATCTGGTTATATTTGTTTCAGTTCCTGGTGGTCAGAAATGCAAACCACCAAGTGGATTAGAAATATAAAGCACAACGTTTATATCATTTCAGCTGCATTGAATATCAGCCAATAAAGGTCATTTTTTCCCAAATTACTTAAAATAGGTATTGTGTTTTAACATTTGAGGAGTATGTGAGTTTCTGTTGCACATTTACTTCACTGAGATTGGTCAATTACTGATGAAGTTAAGAGGTTATGAAACATTTTCACTATGAAGCATATTAATGCATATATGGACAGTTTGGCTTCATGAGTTCAAGTTATCTTATTTGTTGAAATAATATGCTGATATCTACTGCTCTCTGTGGACACATTTCTCCAAAATCTAACTTTTTGAAGATATTACCATAAATGGCCAGAAAGTATTTAGTGGTCAGTAGTTGCCCTGTGATAAATCATCATTTGAAAAATAATGCTGATTTCTTTCGAATTATATTTCCAAACAAATGCAACCATATTCAATAGTGTTGAGTGGTTTGGATAGTTGTTGACAACTTAACGTCTGCATGGTATATGAAGTTAATGTGGATAGTAATTTTTGTGGTAATATGTTTTCCTCGTGTATGGTAGTTTTGTAATGTCACTTGTTTGCATGCATGCATTTGATACTGCTTGTGTTATTATTTTGTGTATATAACTTAAATTTGGTTCTGATGTGTTCTAGAAGTATTAAGAGAAGTATTAGTTGTTGTGTTATTCAAGAATTCTGTGCACACGTTTTGTTTGCATGTTTGTTATTTTTTATGGTCATTTGGCAATAGTTGCTATTGTGAAATTTGTTTAACCATTTGGTTACGTTTTATGGTAATTGTTGTTTAGTTCGTCTTTTTATGTGTATCATTATATATCTGGTTTAATATATAGTCTCTGTTTGTTATGATCATTTTATGTGTATATGTATATGACTGATTTTTGCACTGTGTGTGGTCTCAATGATATTTACACTTACTGAGGTGAAAATTGTGCACTATAGTTGAATGTGTGACAAGGAAAATTCAACTAGAAAGGTGTTCATACGTTGTTCATTGAGCACCAGTGTATTTTCATGTTGTACTACTTGAATGTTTTAGTCTCTGTCTTTCTGTAGATAATTTCTGATGACATATGGCACTTTGTATATGTTTTAGTTTATTTGTTTATATGTCTCACTTAGCTGACTGACTGTGTTTGTGTATGAAGCAAAAATCTTTGAGTGTTGTGCATTTAATATTGGCCTGTTATACTATTAATTTTATATTAGCATTTGTCAGGGAGGAATGAAGGCATTTAGGCTTTAGTGATGATTTTATTGCGTGTTGTGAAATAGTGCTGTTGAATTAGTGTGATTTAATTTTGTCTGAAGGAAAAAGGACCACATTAGTGCCTGCAAGAAATGATGCGAAAAAATCTTGTAATGATGCAAGATGAAAGATGCATTGGTTGTTTGATAAACATCATTAGGCCACTTGTACATACTAATGGGAAGCCTTCAGTGTTTTTTGCCTTGTTTTTTCCTACTTTTTTCATTGTTATTTTCTATTCCTGATTTTCTATTTCTGTGAAACTATGCAACAGAGCAAGGCCAAAATTGAGAGGAAGGATGGCTTTTACATGGAAAGCATTATAGCCAAATTTCAGCGAGATCTGTCGAGGGATTTTGGACTGAGGGTCATTTTACCACATTTATAATCAACAGCTTTATGAATGACCAGTCGTGGACCAAGAGAAGACTCTTCCAATTGGACTTACGGTGCTGGGCCGCCTCACTTTTTTGCATCCTGCCTCAAATTTCTAGTTTTCTTTTGATATGATTGAATGTGACTGAAACAGAGCAGCTGATTGGTTGATTTCTTTGGAGTGGATGTTTGCATACATGTTTATGTTGTTTATGATTGGCTGCAAGTGTGTAAGAGCTGCTAACTGATTGGTCGGCATTATCAACTTATTAATTAAGCTATATATATGTATATATATATCGTGTCCCAAAATTAGCGGCACCCCTGTTTCAAACACGCTTAATTCAGTTTGGAGTTTATGGATTTCAACGAAAATGTACGAAATATCGCACGCTGCACTATCTTAACATTACTGACTGTCACACCCATTATGACTTCTTACCATGTGCTCAGTGTAACGTCATTATAACGTCAGAGTTTGTTTGCATTAAGATACGTTCAATGCATTGTTATTGACAGGGATCAAGCAGCAGTGTGTCCGTCTTAGACTAAGAGCTTGCATCGAGGCCAAAGGTGGTCATTTTAAGCTCAAACTTTAAAGACAAGTCCAGAATGATTGTCTCAATGACTGTTTAAAATTTTGTAAAAAATCTAGCAGGTATTAATGATTTTGCACTAACATATCTGTAGGGGTGCCGCTAATTTTGGGACACGGTATATATTCAGTTCAATAGATCATAACATTTCTTGACTTAACTTGTTGATATTTTGGCTGCCTCTGCTGACTTCGTTCTACTTGGCTGCTTCCTCATATCTATGACATTTTACTGTTTGTCCTTGAGACATCTAGTGAAGGTAGCTTTGTGGTTGGCAAAAATGTGAACAAATTACTCAATAAATGATGTAATTTGCCATATTTAAATAGCATCTTAAGGGTTATGCAAAGCAACAGAAATGAACTATATTGAACATGCAGAAACACATTGCAAAATAAAATGAAGTGATCCAAGCTGACATGGGTTACGGAAGGTGGGGACCTTGGTACAGCTGACTGGAGTTGCCTAGCCGGCCGCTGCGCCAGCCTGTGTCTGCAGGCTGCACACGGTGGCCATGCGGCAGGCGGCTCTGGTTAGTGACGAAAGCGCATTAGAGGTGTGTGCATGTTCGCGACGATGCGCTATACAAATTTACGACCTTTACCTTTACAGTTTGTTTGCTTTTTCTTGTACAGTCTGTGCAAAGCAACTGAATCGTTGTTCCGATTCAGTACAATTCTGTCACTTGGTACACTTTTTACATGCAACTGTAATGAACTGCTTTTTCTTGTACAGTCTGTGCAAAGCAACTGAATCGTTGTTCCGATTCAGTACAATTCTGTCACTTGGTACACTTTTTACATGCAACTGTAATGAACTGAGACTTAAGTTCTGTTGCTTTTACATGCGTTCGGTTACGATGCTGATTCAATGCATAATTTTTGATCAGTGATGTTGAATGTTGATGTGTGTTTGCAGACATCTGTGATACCGTCGATAGAGGATCTGGACACGGACATCCTGGCTACAATGAACTCTCTACAGTGCTTCAAAGACCGGGAGAAACTTGTCCATGAGCTCCTTAGTCTCGTGTATGACATTTCTCTCTGATCTTTGCTTCTTGTATTGTTATTTGTTCAGCACTAATGCTGATGTTTAATAATATTAAAAGTTGAACACAGAGTACACGTTGAACAAAAAACATATAAAAAAGTAAAAAGGGAAATAGTAAAATAGTAGTGATAATTAATGCTAAGATGTAGTGAAAATAAGAATAAAAAGTACACAATGTATTTATTGGTTTTTATCATGTTGAAATTAATACTTTTGCCAAAGAAAAAGACTATTGTTGTCACCTATGTCCATTTTTGTTTTCATCTGCAAGATTACTATAATTGTTACAGACTGATTTAGATGATATATTATCGAGGTTGGGGATGGACAACGGCATGGTTCAGGGTGTGATTGATTCCATTTTTGGCAATATTTACATTATTCAGATACATGCATTTTTTATTTACAATTTAGATTTTTTATTTACTTTTGTAGTTACTTTTGACTACTGGTAGTTTGTGAGCTCAGACTTTGTTTCTTCTGGACATTTTTGTGAAGCTATTTACCCCAAATTTCTCCATATTGCTGTGCAGTCACAACACAAGAGAAGATGGTCTGTTTTTTTTACTGTAGTAGTATATGTTGTATTTGATGTAGTAGTAGTTGTTGTGTCTGTTGTTGTAGTTGAAGTATTATTATTATTAGTAGTAGTAGTAGTAGTAATTTTAGTATTGCCATGTCTGTGCAGTCAGCACACAGAGCAGGTCATTTACTTCCAGCTGTAGTAAACTACTTTACTTGTAGTAGTAGTAGTCATCATTGTCATCATCATCGACAACTGTGGGCTCAATGCCCGTTGGTGTCTGACGCCATTGTTACTATCGCTGCCCACCGCTGCCTATATAGGGCAGCGTGGCTTAACTCCTGCAGGGTTGCCCCACACCACTGCTCAATGTCATCTGACCATTCTCGGTGAGGCCGTCCTCTTTTGTTTGAACCAGCCATCATTCCGAACACCAGGGTCTTTATCTTTCTGCTGTCGTTCATTCTGCAGATATGCCCGAAGAGGTGCAACTTTCTCTGTATCACTT
>Ga0209671_1002374_pt1 | contig 17149 bp, 11 predicted proteins | sample WorMetHERISLAND2_2_FD_187401 | JGI IMG/M metagenome (GOLD analysis project Ga0209671, IMG submission 187401) | Marine gutless worms symbiont microbial communities from Max Planck institute for Marine Microbiology, Germany - Olavius geniculatus... | ecosystem: Host-associated > Annelida >...
CCCTTAGATTCCCCGAAGAAGGTAGGAAACTTCCAGCTCCAAACTTTGTACTTTTGCAATATAATGTTCCCGCAATAACAAAATTTTCCAATTTGGGCTGAAATTCGAAGTCCTAACCCCAGCTACCACGACGCCACTAGGCTCAGGGATACAGGGTCATGACCGGAGTCAGTACTGCACTCGGAGGCGTTTGCATCGGAGAAGGTTTAGCGTGACGCTTCGTGATGTCGACGTTGTGAACGCGCGTGCAGTGGAACCTCAGATCGACGCGGTTTTTGTAGGTCTTCTCGCAGAGATGACACGCGAATGGCTTCTCTCCCGTGTGGGTCCGAAGGTGACCCTTCAGGTGGTGCGACTGGGTGTACCGGCTCCCACAGATGGCGCACTCAAACGGTTTCTCGCCGGTATGGGTCCGAATGTGGACCACCAGGCTCTCCTTGTACGCGAAGGCACGCCCGCAGGTCGCGCAGACGTGTGGGCGGTCCCCACTGTGGGTTCTCCGATGCTGCGAGAGCATCGCTTTGGACAGAAAGTCGGCCCCACACTCGCAGACGAACGGCCGATCTCCACTGTGCAGTCGGTGGTGCTGCGTCAGCTGCCCCTTCTGGCTGAACGTCCGGTTGCAGATGGTGCACGCAAACGGGCGGATCCCGAGGTGGCGCAGCTCGTGCTGCGTCAGCTGGATCTTCTGGACGAAGGATTTCCCGCACGTCGTGCAGGCGAATGGGCGTTCCCCAGTGTGGAGCTTGTGATGCATGCGAAGTGCCAGAGCCGTGGAGAAGTTCTTCCCGCAGATATCGCACAGGAATGGCCGGTAGTTTATCTCGTCCGAGTCCGCCGCAAAGATGATGCGGGAACCGACGTCGGCGCCCGAGGCGCAGTCAGGCGACTCTTCGAGGTGAGCGTTGAACTCAGTGAGGCTCGTGCACTGCTTGTGACATGTCGAGCACCGCACCACAGACCTGCAGCCATGTCAGGAAAAGTATACACTGTGTCTCAAAAAATGTCACTTGGTATTGTCCATATCTTTGCCAATTATTAAAACCGATTTTCAAAATTCTTTCACTGGCACAATTGTGTCGCTACACTACCTTGTGAAATGTAAATACAAGAAAAGCTAACAATAACAGGAAAAAGCGTGTTGGAAAATGAAAGACACTTCAGCCCACGCTCACGATAAATAATCTGAACGAGCTACACTGTGTTAAACCCATCTTTTTGGATATCTGGCTAGTTCAACAATGTGTTTGTTTCTGGTCTCCGTTTAGTAAGCCAACCATTTCATCCACAGTGGTGACTGTGGTCACATTCTCTTCCGTACGTGCACGCTTCAGTCAGCCAGTCTTAGGGCTTTGGATTGCTTATTGTTTCCCAAATCTTTTTAGTAATGAAGTCCCTCTTGCAGTTTATCTTTGAAAATTTTGACAAAATTCTCGATGAATTGTATTTTTGAACTGGTATATATTCATAGCCAGAGCCTTGTCTTCATTGTCTTGCTAAATGGCAGGTTACATCACAAATGTATTGTCACTGCACTAAAAATTATTATTTACAATAAGGTGGTCTCCTTTTGGTTACAAACACAAGAAATGTGTCTAAAATTATACATTGTTTAATAAAAAACTCAGTCAAAAATTGTTTCAAAAAATAATTTGTCCACATGTATTATTGTGACTTTAGTGACTTTTGACAATCTGTGTTTCACAGTGTACTGTAGTGATGCAGTTATGATGTGGTGAGATACTCGATAATTACTTAATTGCCAACTGTATAGAAAGTGTGCCAGTGAAAGAATTTTGAAAATCGGTTAATAACCAGCAAGATATGGACAATACCAAGTTCAAATGGCAGATCGGTCTCCACTACACTGTTGGTAAATACTATTTAAACATTGCAAATTTACAGGGTTGCCACTCTCCAGTCATGATCAAATTCCCTGACTTTTCCAGACATTTTAAGGGAACATAGATGGAGTATCACCCCTTGCAACAGTAGCGATATAACGTCTACTGGCAACAATTTTAATTATTTTCCAGAGGATTAACTGACCAAATTTAGTGCAGTTTAAACAATAAAAGCAAACAAAAGCGGCTTACTGGCACCGCAAATTTAAAAGTATGGAAGTACAAGTCTGCGAGTGAAGCGAAAAGAAAAAATGGAGTTGAACGCAAATTGCGATGGCAGTTTTGGGACACTTTTCCCTGACAAGATTTTTTCCCTGACATTTCCCTGACATGTTTCAAATTTCCTGACATTTCCAGGTTTTCCAGACAAGTGGTCACCCTGAATTTAAAGAGTTGAGAAATCAGTTAAATATTTTGGAACTATTTCAGTAATACTATTATTCCATGCTGGCACTTATACTGCCTAAGAGCTGGTTGCACCAACCAATTTTAAGTACGTACTTAGTTAAGTACCACTTGAATTAAAGTGGTACTTAACCAGATACTTAAATCGATTTTGTTGCACCAACACAATCCGCACATCACTTAGCTAAGTGGCATACTTAATTGTAACGATGCCTGCCATTGGCTAATTCCGATCATGTGATGACAGCATTTCCTTGATGACCTATTAATTGCAACCACGCTTCGTTGACAACAGTGGGCATCGCTCGAAATGCCACACATAAATTGAAATAATTTCAGAACAGTATACTTTTTGAGTGAAGTGTAATATTCAGATCGAATATACGTGAATGAACATGAATATGGACCGATACATATTTGGCTGACAACGAATATAACATAACCGGAGAAAATAAACTGTGTAGACTACGCTGAACTCGTACGTGCCATTGCACTGCTGTTTACAAGTGATTCATTTTCACTTAAAACGATCTCAGCTGTAAATACTCAATGACAGACAGCATTATCCATGTTTATTTGCCAGTTTTCTTCGCTTTTGTTTATGGTATATATCAACCGTTACCTAAAATCGTCAATTTAGGATGATAACTTTGTCACAGTTCGCTACGTAAAGATGGCGTCTGTCTCACTTTTGCCAGCTGCTTAAATTTAAGCGGGCAAGTTTGGCCACTTATTTTTAAGTGACGTTTAAGCAGGCTGGCCTCCTGCTTAAATGGTGTTGGTGCAATGCACTTCCTGCTAAGTACAGTGGTTAGGCATGTACTTAAATTTAAGTATGGTTGGTGCAATGCGCACTAAGTCTACTATACTGTCTACGGTGAGATGATGTGTTGAGCGTGACCAAACGAATGACCAAACTAGAAGGCAAGCATGTAAGAGTGCATATCTCTGCCAAGTGAAGTGACTTAAACATTACTAACTACTACTACAACTACACCCATGACAAGGAAAGGGGAAGGAAAAGGAAGAGCCGCTTCACGGCAGAGGGAGGGAAAAGTAATAGCTGGCATTGCGGCTTGTGCTGTTGGTGCAATGATCATTGCTATTATTAGACATCATGTATATACACACACACACACACGGAACGACAGACAGAATGACGGACAGAATCTCCTCCTATGTTCACTACGTTCACCTTGGTGGAGATAATAACTATGCCACAAATGTGAATTAAACAACTGTCTGGAACACTCCAGAGAGTTGTCTAACCAACACTTATTGTACACTGGCCAACAGTTTATTCAACACTCACTTATAGCACACTAGAATGTTGTATTACACACGACTATCTCAACAGCAACAATCAGTGCTAGAACCAACCTGGTTGACGGCTGGTTCACGTGCTTCATCGCCATGTGGCTGTCGAGATCCGCTCGTCGGGTGAACGCCTCGCTACACAGCTGGCAAACATGTTCACCCACCGCCACTGACGCTGATCCGCTGTGGTACGTCTTCTCATGGCGGACCAGACTCTGTCTCCGCGCAAACTGCCGGTTACAGCTCTTACACTTGTGAGCCATTGCCGCATCACCAGAACCCAATCCTTCCAGCTTTCCCAACGATGAGCTTTCCAGAGCCCCGGACTGCGGAGAGACTACCACGAACTTTCCACCACCATCTTCTTCCCCCTCAGTCCCGGTGGTCATCTCAATGAGCATGCAGCCCTCATCTTCCTTCTGCATCTTCGCGATGTCATCTTCGTCATCATCGTCAATCTTATCGTCGTCGTCAGCGGTGGTCAGGTTCACGAGAACGTCCTCGTCCGAGCCTACGGCGGTTGATCCGGGGTGTTTATCCAGACGGACATTGTCCGAGGTCACATCATTCCAGTTCCAATCATCGTCGTCCTTCTTGACACTGCCGCTCGCTGTGACTTCCGGTCGACCGAAGGTCAGGGTCGAGACAGAAAGGTCAGGGTCCGTGGAGAAGCTGGTATCGGAATCGTCCAGAACGCTCTTCGGGCGCTGTTGCTGGCTCTTGCCCGGGAACACTTTCATCGACTCGCCACCGTCCAATCGCGTGTTCTTTGCGTCACTGAAACACACACACAGCAGAGTTCGTCAGTATGTAATGTCAAATATAAACAGCTACAAGTAAGGTACTTTTATTCAGAGATCTACCACATTAATACCAGCTGCATTTCCATCATCATTTTCCAATTTCAATAGTGCCAGGCCTGACAAGCTAATATCACATGCAGTCAGTCAAATCAGGTGACTTATCAACAAATTCAACCTCAAATGTGATTGACAGATGAAAAATAATAACAGACACGTGAAGCGCATGAAATTCTGAACTGTGAATGTAGCCTTGATCGCACTGGCCCACTGATCTTTCGTTCACTTAACTGACCCAATTTTTGAGTTCCAGACTAGTATGGCGCCATTCAGCTGTGCACAATTCTGCATGACAACAGCAAGTTAGAAACAGGCAACCTAAGGAAAAAAAGATTAAAGATAATCCCAAAATTCAAAGCTTACGCTACCTTCTGAACTTCAATTCACTTCCGTTGAGCTTCTCGATATCAAGGCCAAGATCTTTTAGTGTGGAGAAGAGCACAGACAGCTGATTGGCCGAAGCGTAGGTGGGGGATGGAAGTATCAGCTCTCCCGTGTAAATGAAATCCAACGCCGTCTGAAGCACCTCCGAATCCACATCTGGCAAATCCACCTGAAACACAGATGCAATAAACGTTACGGGAAATGTTTAACAACAAAAGCCCAGCTAACGCAAAGGGGAACGTGCAACAGCGGTGCATATTTGAAAGCCCAGTAAAACAAAATTTGCAGTCGCCAGAACGCCCTCACTCGGGGTAACTCCTTTCAAATTTATGGAAAAGCTTTATTGATCCTGCAACTAGAGTCCTCCATGCAGCCAATGGTAAAGATTTGGTTATCATAGCTTGCACTGTTTTTGACTGATCCACCCGTGTGACAGACAGACAGACGAACGGACAGAGAGAATTGCGATGGCTAAGACGTGCTACAGCAGTAGCTGCTGTTGCGCGTAAAAATGTCGAAAAATGTGTCTTTATAAGAAAAAAGATCAACAATATTTGTACATGTTGAACTTGATGCATAGAGTAAATCAGTGGTTTGTTGTACGGCATTTTTGTCACCATACACAAGTTACGCAGATGAATGTAAATGACAAAAATGGTTATCATTTTAGCGGTAACACCTCTGCTTTTGTATATTGCCTACAATTATTTCAAATCACCAAAATCTTCACACGGACTGTTCAACATTTGTTATTTAACATTGAAAAATCAAAAAAACATGCTAAAACATAGGCGTAGCCAGGAGTTTGGCTTGGGGATGCTTTCCTAAGGCCCCTACTTTCTGCATTTTCCTCCCTTCCCTTCTCTTCCAAAATGACTGTTAAGTGTATTTTAGTGGTGGTGATACAGTTCAAGTCGAATGCAATTTGATTCAGTTTTTGATGTTCTGCAAATCTTGGATTCTTGTGGGTTATTGATCCCAGTGCTCCCTAGCCATGCTTATTGTTTAAAACTTGTTAACTCTACTATGAATAAATGTTAATTAAAACCCTGACGAACCTGAAATGTTCCACTGGGAAATGCGCCGGTGCAGAAAGCTGCCTTGAAGATAGGACTGACAGCGGCTAGCACTACGCTGTGTGCCTTCAGCCGGCAGTCCTTAGCAACGAGGATCGTGTCACAGAGAAAATCCTCATTCCTGTAGCTGAGCAACGTCTCGGCTGTCTGCAGAACGTGCGACAGAGAAAACATCTCGACAGAACCTACAGCGCAAACATCAGCATCTTCATCATCATCGTCATGCAGTTACACCAGGATTTAACTCCGAGGTAAATCTCTAATCTCGGGTTATATAATCTGAGGTTTTCCCCTAGTTTCAAAAACCGGGCACGAATAAGGTCAAGGCCTGTGCTAGGTCGTGTGACGAAGCTGTTTAATTCTGGTCATGAGCGCCATTATGATTAATTGACATAAGTTTGTCGACTCTCATCTACAGCACAGATTTTCTATAAGCGACATCCAACTGCCAATCGGTTAGCTCTCTCAGTCAGCTTTTCCTGAGCCACCACACCTTGTGCACAATCCAATAGTGTGCGTTCACTGGTTGGTAACTATGTGACTACGCACACACACTGTCAGTCAATGACCTACTTTTTACATTGGCTTGCAGGCCGCTGTGGTGATCATTAAAATGATGCCCAGAGACCAGATTCCCAGCAGTCTAATGGGTTGCAGGAGGACCCGTAACTGAGAACAGGCCTTGGGTGAAGTCAAGTTTTGAAAAGACTAAGTCCAGTGTCTTAGGTAAACTTTGGTCTAAAACTAAAGTCTCAGCAGAACTTGACCTCACATACTATGATACTGTTTATTTACCAGACACTGAAAGAGTTTCCCTCGTACTTTATCTGTGCAGACAATCCGGCCCATGAACAAACAGGCCGAACTGAATGGCACGGGTACATCACTGGCAGCGTTTCTTCCATCATTAACGACACAGATAAGGTTGTCAAAAAACAACGAACATAACTGCGTCAGCTGACAACATTTGAATGATCCATAGCGTCGGAAAATTAAACACAGATTGGGAAAAAATGGCATAGACACTTTTGATCCGCCATTGAAAAACGGAAAAAAAATTATTGACAAGACGATCTATGGCGTTCTTCATGACCCTATGCCGACTGAATTCTGGCGCTACTTCATGCACGCTGAGTGTTTTTAGTCGTCTACCACCATTATTCTTCCTATTGTTGAGTTATAACTGCTAAAAATACCTTATTTACTGCACTTCTACACGATCAAAAACAACACTAATACGTAGTCATCACCCGATGTATGACTCCCAAATGTCCAAGGTACATTCTCGTTCGCGCCAAGTGCTCTACAAGTACAATACTGATTATCATAGCCCTATATGCCGATTATTAATAAATCACAGAGACAGACAGAATAGCCAAGGATTGTGGCATCCAGAAATGTGAACTGGTGTGAGGGCTGGGGGTCTCACCTTTCATTCTTTCTCCATTCTTTCCCTTTTCCCCCTTTCTCCGCTTTTTTCTCTTTACTCTTCCCAGTTCTGCTTTTCCCGTTCTTCCTTCCCCCACTCTTTTTTAGAAGTAGGATCCCTAAAATCAGTGGCGGTTTTAGCCCACAATATCTGGGGCACGGCCCCGTGTCGAGCGCGGTAGCGCAAGCCTATAACGAGGGTATGGGAATGGGACAGCACCCGGCCGGTGGGGTCCATGGGGCAGAGCCCATATGGTGAAGGGTACACTGACCTGAAGCTCAAGCACTTTTGGTTTTGGACGCTCAATGAAAGCCGCAAATTTGCCCACTTCCCCCCCAAAAAATTGAAAACACAGAAATCAGATATATTTGTGTTATCTTGGATGGTCACGATTTAAACTAGTGGGCCTGGAGCAAAACTCGGGAGGGGGCAGACTTGGGGGCCTGTGCTCCCCCGGCCCTGGCCTAAAACCACCACTGCCTAAAATCCAGCTGATAGGAAGTCTGGTGGAGCACTGTAAGCTCCCCCATCGCAGCAGGGGGAGCCCCAGCTGAAGTCGAATTTGTTGCACTGCAGCTTTGAAATATTAGATCTGGTGCACAATTTAAATTATTTCCCTTGGAATCAAGTCAACTGACCAAATTGGCATGTTTAGTGCAGTTAATTTAAACGTGCCGGTATGCTTTTGTCTTGTCTGGGGAATTGGGAGGAGGGCCCCCTTGGCTTCGTATGCCACTGGTTAAGGACTGTAAGGGCAGCATGTATACAAAACTTTAGGTTTTAAGGTTTATATTTGTCGTGCAATTAATAATACTAAATTAAATTTAGTTCACTTTCATCTTTTAATGGTGACTTTTTGAGTTCTGACGTTACATTATTGATTCACTTAGCAAAAAAAAACATTGCAGAATGGCGAATTGGATGTCCATCCTTCTTGCAGTTGGTCTCAAAAATCTGTGCTACATCTTGTATAACAAAGTTCTGTTAGATTACAGCAGTAGATTTTTGTCCAGCACTTTAGGGGTGTGTGGAATCCGTTGAGAATGTTGGTTTTCGTTTTTTAAACCGAACCAGATCAAAACCAAACAAGCATTAAATTTTGACAACCGAAAACTAAGAAACGGAACTGCTGGTTTCAGTTTTTACACTTTTAATGTCAGCTTTCTCTAGACTTAGTTTAAAACAATTCGACCTATGATTTGTTGGACCATTACAGCAGTCAGCACATGCAGTAGCGTGCATAATTTTCGACATCATACACAGAGTAAAAGATGGCTACTATAGATGACCATAATAATAAAGTAATACAGTATACTACCACTAAGTATCATATGGTAAAAACCAAAAATTGCATTTTAAAAAAAAAACCGAACCGAAAACCAAACGGAAGTCATATTTCGATAACAGCACACATCTATATCACTTACTGTATCTGTTTCACAACTAAATTAACTGCTTGCAGACCCTGCAAAAAAATAAGGCCAGTGAATTCATTGTATCATTATTTGCTAAAAGTGAGATGAGAAATGCAAAAACTATGTGCATCGTTGACTGCCTGTTAGATAAATGGTTACTAAATGTACACGCATAAAATAACTATCACAACAGTTTTGTTTCACCAAGTCTGTGCTTGCACTCGATAGTCGCCAACATGAGTGTATCAGAAACAAGTCGATATTTCATACTCAAATAATTTAATCAGATTTCATCCACCAACATTGAACAAATGTACACTTACACGGTGCTCCCAGAAACTCAAACTGACGACAAGGTGACTGGAAAAGCAAAAAAACATGTTCCAGCAATTTCTAAGTTTCTCTCTCGGCAACGCAGCCCAGGCTGCACTAACTCTGAGAAATAAGCCAATTAGATAAAAATCTAAGAAAATTTAGCAGCAGATAGAATATAGTTATGTGGGACCGTGGTATAACACACAAGTCTATATTGTCCAGAGACAGTGGCAATGTGCAGAATTTCTAACATTAATTAGTAAATGCATAAAACAAATTACGAGATAAAGACTCGTTACTGCCACTATTCGCAAAAATTTCATGTGCATGAAAAATGTTTTACAGTAAATATCACACTAAGTGTGAGAATTTCACTACAATAAATGTCTCTAGTCATCCTCCAAAAGATCGAACCCAGCACAAACAATGAATAACGTGCACTGCGTGAATAAAAGGTACTTAAGCGGATGTTAATACTTTTTCAAGAAGTCAAACTATGGCAACTAATATGAAAATACTAAAACGAATTACAAAGGTGGCAATTGAACGGACAGCATAATAAAGTAATTGTCTCAGAGCAATACTATAAGTCACTTGGCAGTAAGATATTCAGTTCCAAACTCTCTGTAATGTCAGTTTATTTCTTTGCACTGCATTTTTGCCTACACATCTTATTATTAGCTAACATTTCATATAATAGCAAACAAAGTTTCGTCGCAACGATGCAGAGTAAACGGGAGGCCGTGAGCACAGAAGAATCAACCTAAAGCTTGGTCTCCATCCAATGCAATGCAAGAATAGACCCTGCTTCCAATTCCATGCTTGCAATTTTGGCCACTCCATCGCTTGCGACAGCTGCATTCATCATGTACTTTCTTGCAGATTTTAACCAGGGGCCCTGTTCTGTAAAAATATGGGGCCCCAATACACAAATTTTCCAACATTAACGTACAAAAACTTACAACTGCATGCAGTTTTGCTGCTGCTGCCCAATTTCCGACACTCCTTTCTGCACTTGAAAGCTAGAGAGTGTCACGCTGTACCAGGTGAAATTTTAAATGTTGCAACTCGCCATAAAGATGCCCCACAATTGCAGTTGTATGGGCCGGAAAATGTTGCATCGTTGTTCAAAATTCTCTGGCCTGTAGGCTCTGAGCCCCTCCCTCCCTTTTAGCCAAACATGCTGAATATGCCTAGATCTGCCCGACTCTGTCTGCTTGCAAATTTTCTTGTGCCAAAGCTGCATTTACTGCATACTTTCTTGCATTTGTTGCACTGCATTGCATTGGCCGGATACCAGGATCAAGACAGCGCAGGGAATTCTTCTGGCAACATGCTACTATCATAGATCATTCGCTGTAATTCTGCCAAGTCCTGACATCGTCACTCGGCGGCGGAATCGTCGAGGATTAGTTCAGTCGCCTCGGCCGAACTGTCGATGGAACTATCGCCCGGCTCTATGACCAGCGCCGGGACTGACTCCGACTTCTTGAGTATCATCGCCGTCGAGCTGTCGTGGTGGACGCGTTTCAGATGCAGTCGCAGGTCCACGCGCTGACGGTAGGATTTGCCGCAGGCCGAGCACTGATACGGACGCTCCCCTGACATCAACAACGTCAACTTCGTTATCATTCTTATTTTGGCTCTTGGAAACACTCCCAAGAAAGTATCTAAGAAAAGAAAAAACTAAAGATCAAACAACACAGAGGTCTGGTGTTTAACTGGAATCAAGAGACTGTTTTCCTGAATGACATGGAGCTATAGCGCACAGCAAAACGAGAGAAATGCTGGCAAATTATTACCGCGTATTATTATTATTAACCATTATTCGCATCAACATCAAAAATATGAGAATGTTTGCTGCAAAACATTTCTGTCTGATGACAATGCTTTAATCTTGAGGCATAGTATGTATGCAACACAAAAAAAAACAGAACAAAAGAGCCTTCAAACATTTACTAGTACTCACCTGTGTGGGTCTTCTTGTGTGACTGGAGATGGCCGAACTGCGAGTAAGAGTTGTGACAGATTGCACAAACGTACGGCTTTTCTCCTGTATGAGTTCGCATGTGAACCGTCAGTGCATTCTTGTAGATGAACGCCTGCCGGATAACAACAGTAACATCAGTAAAAATAATAATAACAACACATATATAATAGCAATAACACAAACGGCTTTTCTTCTGTGTCTGTTCGCATGTGAACCGTCAGTGCATTCTTGTAGATGACTGCCTGCGATAACAGTAGTAATATTAGTAACAGTAAAAATAATAATATTGACAATTATTATTAGAAGGTCACTCAGGGAATGCAAACTTCTTACAATGCTATATCGGTCACTTTTTCCACTGTCTTCACCAGGCAGCAGCACCACCGAAATGCAATTACCACAAAGTTGGGAAATATCTAACGTAACCATCCATGAAAATTCCAGCCAAATCTGCCTGTTACTGTTTGTGTAATCCTGCCAACTGACACGCAAACCAACAGGAAGCTAATGCACATGAGATGCGCGAAAGCTTATAGCAGTTGCAGTTCACAGTTGAGCTGAAAATTGGGGTGTTCACGCTGAGTTAATATGCAAATACCGAATTCTCTATCTGGATCGCATAACAATAGTAGCGTGGCGCCACCTTGTGAATGATATAGACTTGTGTTGCAGGCCGAAATCGCCAAAAAAATCCATAAAAACCCCTATTTCGGCGTTCAAGGTCATTCAAGGTCAGTGAATTCAGCGCCAATAGAGAGCCAGTGTACGACTTCCTATTAGTGACTAATAGTAACCTAAGCCCTATCTTGCACTGTTACTCAGATACAGCGATTTGTTGGCCAAAAATTGCAAATTTTGCCCACCCCCTCTTACTTAGCACCCTTGTTCGGGGTGACCCCATTCGAATTTACGGAAAAGCTTTACGGCTCCTGAAACTAGAGTCTTCCAGGCAGCCGACGGTGAAGATTTGGTGATCCTAGCTTGCACCGTTTTTGACTGATCCACCCGTGTGACAGACGAACAGACAGACAGACAGACAGAATTGCGACGGCTAAGACGCGCTGAAAGCAGTAGCTGTTTTCGCGCGTAATAAAATAAATCAACAAAGGACATCACACAACCAGCTTGGAAAATAAAAAATTTGAGCTAATGCTCACGAGATGCATGAAAGTCTATTGCAGTCCCTGTTCGCAAACTGTCAGTCTATCTCCAGCCATTTTGTCGCAGTTCATCCTTGGAGTGTGCGCTGCAGCCGAAGATAGCAAAAATCAATAAAAAAAACCCTTAAGTTCAGGGTATTTCAAAATCATCAATGTTGATATGACTGAAAAGCTCGTCACTAGTGCTTGTTAGGAATGTTAATTATCGAGAATTTTATTTCTTCATACGAGAATTTCTTTTCCCGGGATTCGACGCGACCGACTGGCGACCTTAGCATATCTGCAAAGGTGACGCCCGCCGCCGCCGCTGCTGCTGCCTGAACGCCCCAGGCACCAGGCACAACATCACAGGTGTCAGCCTGCAGGCATGCACTTGATGCTGTGGGCACCGCGAAGTGGGGGAGAAAGGCGAGTCGTACACATGACGGGTCGCCTGCTGCATGGAGGACAAGGAACGCAGCGGGTGTGGGTGGCTGGTGTCACTGTCTAGGCACTGCCACTCATCATCGATTAAATGTCAGATTCTTTCATTCTTTCTCACAGTAGACACTGTTTATTGCAAAGCTTGCTGCGTGCTTTCCTGCTGCTTAATGTAATTTGTTCAATCTGAGCCATCAGTCACTGGCGAGTAATTGACTATCAGACGCAAATGGTAGATTGATTAGAGGCAGCACGTGCACGTGCCATGGCGTGCAACTTAGTATGCACTAGGCAGTATCAGCGTAGACCTGTGGCGAAGACCATACAAACGCAAAGAAACTTGAGCAGCTAATGTGCGACGGTGAAGGTACATGGGCACTCTCAGCTAGCGTTGGCATTCAACGTCATCCAAGGTCATTGAATTCGGTGGTATCGGTAATCAAGAGCCAGTGTACGACTTCCTATTAGTGATAATTAGTAACCTAGGCTCTATCTAGCACTGTTATTGAGATATGGTGACTTATTGGCCAAAAATCGCAAATTTTTCCCACCCCCTCTCATTTAGCACCTTCGTTCGAAGTGACCCCCTTCGAATTTATGGAAAAGCTTTACGGTTCCTGAAACTACGGTCTTCCATGAAGCCTTCGACGAAAATTTGGTGATTCTAGCTTGCACCGTTTTTGACTGATCCACCCATGTGACAGACAGATGTACAAACAGAAATGCGATGGCTAGGGGAGCGCATGATAATAACGCAAACATAGAACTTTTCTAAGTGTAAGCTATGAGTGTGCACATTCACTGCAAGTGCATTCTTGTAACCAGAGCTGTTGAATTAACATGTTAATTAGCATGTTCAGAAATTAATCAAAACAAAGAAATTAACACTGTTAAAAGATTAACACAATTTTTTACAGTAGCAGCATAATTCCAACAAAAATAGTAGGTACAGCCAACAATGTTGTCGATTTTAAAAAGTGGGGAGGAAGCAAGAAATTCTAATTTTCAGAAAGACTGCTAAAAATTTTCAACAGAGAAGATTATAGGTGCTCGAAATTTAAATTTCCCTCAAAGTGGAAGCATCCAGTCCAAAATGTTGTCTTCTGGAAGAAATCTTTTCAAAAGAGCATTTTTGAACGAACTAAAATTCAGAGAGATAGCAACTGCCCTGGCGATCCCCAAATGGTAAATTTCTAGCCGAAATTTTTGTAACAGCATTTTCCAAAAGAAAACTTTTCGACAAGAAAACATTTTTCCAATGGGCCAAACTAGGTGGAGCGAGCAACAGCCGCTACCCCGCTGCCAAGACAGCCCTGGATGACAGCAAAAATTTACCTTGCCACACTGGCGGCACTCAAACGCCTTCTCACGAGTGTGGGTCCTCAGATGCTGTTCAAGCAGCGCGCGGTTGACGTAGGTTTTGTCGCAGAAGCTGCACTGCATCACGTCTCCCGTATGAATCCTCATGTGCATGCGAAGAGCTCCGAGCGTCGTGTAGCCGCGCCCACACGTGTCACACACATGCGTCCTACCAAAAGCCACATATTATTACTATTATCTCCGCCAATGGAATGAAGTGAATTGGAGGAGATTATGAGATTGGCCGTTCTGTCCGTGTGTCTGTCTGTGTACACTTCGCTTGGCAGAGATATGCACTCTAACGAGTGCCGTCTAGTTAATATTATAATATCTTATTATTAATATTATTATTACGCGTATCCCCATGTATCCTCATGTGCACGTGCGGAGCTCCGAGGGTCGTGTGGCACCAGCAACACAGTTCAAATGACATGAATTAATTCCTTGTAAAACAAAAACAGCAACCAGATATTTTGGCAAAAAATGAAGATTAATCATATTTAGATGTTAAATTAGAAAAAAGGAAAATAAAACTGAAATTAAAATTTTTCATAAAAAATCACCATCTCTGTCTATGACCAACGATGAAAGTCGTACATACAGGGCAAGCAAATTGAGTACTGACCTGCATGGCTGGGGTTAAGATGGGACACCATTACCTGCGTTGGCTGGCACATGGCAAGTGGTGCTCCGTAGATCTGTGACAGGTTCCCGCAAAGAGCTATTTATACACATCTTTAACCCTATCTATAACTATTTTTGGAAGTGAGTGAAATAGCCCTGCCTGTCAGCCTCGGAGATGGCTCCGACTGCCTCGCGATGTTCGTCCGGGTGCGACTTGACAGCGTGCTGGCGCAGATGTCCACGCTCCGCAAACGCCTGGTGACAGATTCGACACGTAAACCGTTTCCCGGACACCGACATCCCACCATGCTCCTGTGCCATGTGCTCTCCAAGCAGCACCTGTAAACAATGTTAAGCCATGTACAGAGTGACGTAACTGAACTGAACTGAGACATGACTAAAGAACTGACCAATAGGCGAGCAGGGTGAGACCTCACTAGTCATCGGGTGATGCATACTTGACTAGTCATGTATCACTGATGCCACTAAATGGTGCCTACTGTAATGCATTACTGTTTGCCCACTGGTCAGTTCGTCAAAAAAGAAACCGTATCAGTTCAGTTCAGTTACACTGCACCGTACACGTATTTAGGCATAAAGAAATTCCTCTGCTTCTAATTGACAACCATCATCACTAGAAAAACCACCATCACTAAAATTTTTATTAGACCGTCATAAATACTGGTGGTGTTTTTGTTGTTGTTGTTTTTTATGCAATATTACATGAAATGTCATGAAATAAAAAAATAATTTTAAAAATATTTTCCGTCATCCATGCCTATGACCATACTGCAACTGCAAGCATAGGCTTGTTGAGGAATTAACTTGAGAAACACAACAGCACTTTTAATGCACTAAATCTCTGGAAGGTCATTCCAGTAGTTTTAACGCTTATTTTTTCTTTCGTTGAATCGTTATTACGATAACAATCTGGTCACATGGTATTAGTGCAGTCACTGGTCACTCGATATCCAAGATAACTTTTGCAACTGATGAAACTTATGACTGGGGTTCTAAATCTTCTATGGATTCCAGCATCCAGATTATCTTTAACATCAGATTGACTGGGCTACTTGGAAATTGCTCTAACCCTCAGAAAAATTTATCAAAGTTCACTGCAAGCTTTTGAGAAATGTTACAGACATACAAACAGAGAGGCAGAGAAGTCATTATGCACACCTACAGAATAAACAGCTTAATGATAAACTACAAGTTTTAAAGTTTTCACAGATCTGTTCATTGTGTTGCATTACAGTTTATTTCTTATTTCATTTTTTCTATTAGTTACTGTATAGTGCCACCCTCCATCCACCTCTGCTACGGATGAAGGGTGCTGTAGTAAGCTTTTACGTCAAACGATGTGACGATTACCTTGTGATCAAACGAGCGGCCACAGAGGTGACACAGGTGTGGTTTTTCCCCGATGTGTCCCTGGTAGTGCCGGTGCAGATTGGCCCGCTGCGAGAAGCTCCGCCCACAACGATCACACTCAAACGGCTTTTCCCCCGTGTGGGACTTCAGATGTGCCTGCAGGAAACTGACCTTCGAGAAAGCCCTTCCGCACTCAGGACAGTTAACCTGCTTGTCCTCGCCGTCGTCTTCCAACTCCGATAGCCCCTCAATGATCATCTCTCCCCCCTCCGCTCCCTGCTCCTCCGAGCCTCCAACTATAACATAGATCTCACTGTCCACCTCCGACTTTTCTATGATGACTCCGCCCAGGTCTGTGCCGGACAGTACTGCGGGTATGCTTGTGCCTCCACCTTCTACCACCGTCTCCTCTGCACTTACACTACCACTCGCCCCGGCCTCGTCATGTTCTCTATCTTCCGGCTTAACCAGGCCAACGCGATGACCTTTGTCCTCAATCTTAACCTTTATGGCGCCTCCGGATCCGTGCGGCCTAAAATTAAACACATAGAGACTGTCAGCAGGTAATAATGTGATAATGCAGAACCTAGTTTGTGACGTTTTAAACTGCATTATTGAAGTCAATTACATTATAAATATTCTTTGCATGAAACAGTCAAAGTAGTGTGGCTGTTTTCTCCAAGGAGCTGCAAGACAACTAAACTATGAACACATTTCCGACCCTACTTACCCTATCTACACTTATTCTTCCTTAGTGTAATTTAGTGTTGCTAAATCTAAATGTGAGTGTAGAAAAAAGACAACACGTGGCAACAGGATCCAACATTCTTACATAACAGTAATTCTATTAACATAAAGATTGCTTCCAGCAGTGTTAAAAGTCCTAATTAAAAAGCAAATGAAAGTACAGCTCTACAAGTGCATTTATCTCTCCGCTACTTTCCACTTATCAGCATAAGAATTTAAGAAAACTTATCTCTTAATGAGAACACACAAACTACTAACATCGCAGTTCTCTGTTCAAAGCGCTGTCTAATCTAAGCAGTGTGAATACAACAAATATCAGCAATTCTTGCAGGTTAAATTAAAAACTAAACTTTCCGATTCTTACGCTATAAAC
>Ga0209671_1002376_pt1 | contig 17145 bp, 8 predicted proteins | sample WorMetHERISLAND2_2_FD_187401 | JGI IMG/M metagenome (GOLD analysis project Ga0209671, IMG submission 187401) | Marine gutless worms symbiont microbial communities from Max Planck institute for Marine Microbiology, Germany - Olavius geniculatus... | ecosystem: Host-associated > Annelida >...
CCCATCAAAATCGACTAAAAATTGACAAATGTCTTGTATAATGACGGCTTGTGCAGTGACCTAATTCACTGTCAGTGCTTGAGATGCTTGCCAGCTGGTTTTTTGGCTGCATGTCATGTCGGTTATCGACAATTTTTGAGTTAATTTACTTTTAGATTTGCATTTTGCATTTTGGGGATTTAGCTGTGTTTATATGTAAAACAGTCGGGACCTGTTTTGGCACAGCTGACAATTTTTGATTACCTGTTCTTCATTGGCAGTTGTTTGTCTGAGACGTTTTTATGTATTGTACTGCGTTGTGTAAATTTTTTTAAATGTTAAATTGCTGCAGTAATTTTTGTTGGCTGTAGACTGTGATAGTCATTTTATCTTTTTAGTTTTGGTGATGACTGTAATTATGATAATGATGGTTATTGTTCGGTTGATCCCATTTCATACAGTTGACTAGCGTGGTGTTGTACATTGCAGGTGCTGGTGTGCATCGAATGAAAAACAAAACCAGACATTTACTTTCTAATTAACTAATTAGCAGTTTTCTTGTTTCTAACTGGCAAACTTTGGCATTCTATTAGTCGAATCTGATCTTGTGAAATAACGTTATTATTTTGTTCTTGTAGAGTTTGGACGTTTCTCTGTTGTTGTAGTGCAGTTTCTAAGCTGTAGTGGAAACCAAATGCTGTTGTTTGATGTTTGATGCTGCATGTTACCTGCTGCTAGATTGTAACAGTTGGAAATGCCAACATGCTGTGAAAGTGTGGAAGCTGTTGCACTGATTATTCATTGTTAGTTGCCTTTGTTTTGTGGCCTAAAATAAACAAATAGATAAAAGTTTATGCTTATTAAGTAGCACTGGTTATGCATAAGTAAACTTTTCGTAGATAGCAGCATGGCATGGCCATTTATAATTGTTTGAAAATCGTGCAAACACTATGCCCTTTTTGTGCTGTGATTTTTACCATTTGAATATTTTACTGCTGAAAAGCTAGTAAAGCTGAATGTTGAATGTTGAATGTTGATCAGTGGTGATGTTGTAAATTGGGTATTGCACTTAGATATTGTGGGGAGACCGGGGAGAAGTTACACAGTTAGTGACCAATTGTGTTGAGTTAGGATCTGCTTATTAATTTGTGACATTCGGATGATGACAAGCTGCAACAGACCGTAAGAATGTTGTCATCCAAAACACCTTTGTATCGGCAAATACTGTAGGGCAGAGGAAACTTGTCTGGTTAGCCAATAACAGATTGTTCATAATGAAAGTGTAAAGTTGCAGAGAAGCTTATATATAGCATGTTGCAGGAGTGTTAATATATACAACTTTATTCATCAAAACACTGACAGCATAATAAACAAAATAAAGTACACAAAAATGAACAACTTAACTAAAAAACAAAACTAATAACTAGAAATTTGGGGTAAACCCAAGGTAAGTCCACCCAGTGCCGTAAGTCCAGTTGGGGGGAAATTCAGGGGGTTGAAATTCCACCGGTAGTAAAGTCACGTGTCCGAACTTGTATGCATTATCGTATGCATTATCATATGCAAAATGTGTATTGTTAACTTATGGTGGGTCAACATCAGTGCCTGTAACTTTTTTGATAGTGGACCAAAGTTCATCGATTTTTTTGCTAAACCCCTGAAGGATAGCTGTCGATTAATTTTGTTTCTGGTTTTTGATATCTTGGTCGGTTTTTAAGTCGTTCGCGGTCAAAGTCGTAAGTTGTGAGAAAATGTGCCAAGTTTTGACGTTTTTGTCCTCCCAAATTTTTGGGGTGTGGCCCCCGAAAATTTGTACATTAGTGATCATGCCCCCTATATGGCACGTCATATATTAAAGTTTTGTGGTCTTGCTCCCTTTACACGCAAAGTTATAGGCACACATACGCTAAATTTTAAGCCAATTTTTGACCCCCCTTTGAAAAGAATTGTAAGGGGGACCCCCATTCCCAGTGGGGGATGCGATAATAAGACTTGGTCATTGTCTAGTACATGTAAAAAATTGGGGGCGCAGCTCCCGTAGGGGCTGAAATATAGTCTTCTGAAAAAGTCAATTTGGTGGGTATGATTCCACCCTTAGATCTCTGTAATTAGTGGACCAAAGTTCACTGGACTTCTTTCGCCGAACGCGGGAAGAATCACAGTAGATCAAATACTTGTCCAATTTTGAATATCTTCGTCTGACGGTTCTGCTGAAAAAAATCCACGATGATCAGCATGTGAACGATTATCCAGTTTTTGGTGACAACATTGAAAGCAATAATGCCTGTCGTAACATTCTGCTATGGTGTGCTCCAGTGATTTTCAACCAAAGTTCTGTGGAGCCAAGGGGTTCCGCGAGAATCTGCCAAGGGTTTCGCGGCGCGTCATTGAAAAAAAAATAATAATTTGGTGTATGAATCTACGTCAGACCAAGACATAGAAGAACTATGCACCAAATGCTTAGTTCCAAATTAGTGCTTCTAGCCGTCTACTTTTGCACACAGTGTGAAATATTTTTGTTGTTTTTAACAGTGTTAAAATATTTGCATTGAACACTGGACACTTAACGTGTTAAGAAATCGTTTGTCCATTTATTGAAAAACTTTAATTTTTTGAAACATTCTGCTTGAAAAATATATAAAGCCTCGCGCATTAGTGTAACTGGCTGGGGTCCAGACCTCTGAGCTGTTCGCGAACATAAAACGTAATAAGATCCAATGATAATTTTTGGGCCATTGGTGACCTCTTTGTTGGGTGTTTTTGCTTAAATACAATAACGTATTGCTGTCTAAGAGTGAAGTAAAATTGCCAAATAATATTATCTAATGCGGTCAAATTCAACAAGTATTTTGCCTGCTGATTTATCATCGGCTTTTGGGTGCTTTGCTTTCAGGCCCCACAGGTTCTTTTGCCTCTTGACTTTGCTGGAGACATTGGTCCCCATATACCCTGAAACTTACACTTCGCCTATATACGCCACTAGATTCACGAATCATTGCATGGGGTTCCGTGAGTGATCGTCACACTTATGTAGGGTTTCGCTGCAGCAGAAAAGTTGAAAAACACTGGTGTGGTCTTTCTGTGTAATCTGTGCACTGTGTTACCGCTGTTGGACGGAATGAAATCCATTTGGCAGGATACTCATAGCACTGGGAGGAGACAGGCCATGGTCCCCTACCCACAGGAAGGGAGATTTGGTTACAGAACCCCTTAAACCCTACCCCTCGAATTCGGAGTACTTGTAAGTACATACACACCAACTCAACTGATATGTGACGAGTAGCAGTAGCACATTTGACATTACTTTGGTAGATATCAGCTTTGATGTGTTTCAGAAATGCATTTATGACAGAATGAGTTGCACGAAATTAACAATAATGTAATATAGACTTGGTACTTTTGAGGCAAATTCATACCAAACAGTGCAGCAAACTGTATTAATTAATAATGCATAAAAACACCTTGATTATGTAGAATGATAGTTTTGTGCTACAGCACAGTTGCATAGCAAATTAGTTGGGCTATATTAAAGCAATGCAGGTTGTTCAGTACACGTAGGTATACATTCCGTAGACAGCGCTGATGCAGAAAGAAAAACCCAGCATTACAGTAACAGCAAGCGCGTGAGATGTTTTGAATCAGTATCTAGTTGGTTCAGTCAGCTGAAGTATATAGTTTATGGGATTGATTGGCGGGTATTTGTTGGAACCGTCGATACAGCGGACAGTGATGTCAACGTCAGGACAGACAAAGAAGACGATTGATCTTCGCTGTAGATGTCTGTGCTCGTCCGCTGGAAGCAACACGCGATGCTTCTACAACCACCGACGACAATAACGGCGTTGGTTAAACTGAGCATTCACGTCCGATATTTCAAGCGACTGCTATAAGGTGCTACTTCGAAAATTCTGTAGTAAATCAACGTAGAAAGAGAAAGGTATTAAGAAGATAGATGTATAGGCCTACCGCCGACACGAGGTAGTCGGACGTCCATCGCTGCAGTAAATCGGCGACGTTGACAAGTACGGTGTCTGGTATTGGAACTGCGTCAACCCACTGCCCGTCTCGCCGCTGTATCTGTACGACATCACAATGCAGTAAGCCTACAATAGGGCCTACCACTTGACAGCAGGCGTTTCAACATAAATGAAGGAATGGCAGGCTGGCAGCTGTCACAACTTTCAACTTCCTGATCGTACATCAGTCACCAATGACAAAAACTTGCTAACATGCCGCATTAGCGAACAACAGGACCCGCGGAGCATCTACCATGCTGCAGACATATCACCGCCCCAGTCAGCCACACTATAGGCCTTCACCCCGTAGCTTGTATGTTACTACTCATTTCCCATCCCGCTAAGGGTAGGAGGCTAAGTTGACCCGAACACACAGTAGCTTAGCAACTTGCCTAAGTTAAGGTTGGTTGCAAATGACCCGTGGTGAAATTCGGCTGCAAGGAAAATAAACATTGGTTCAACATAATTTATTACAGATCACTGTGAGATGGTTATTTCAGCATTCCGGGTTTCATTGCATTTTGCAAACCCAACCAAGTTGCATGCTTTATAGTTTTGACGCTAGAACGAGGTCGCTAATAGGCAGCGTCGGGCAATTAAGCCAAAACTAGTGAACGGGCGATCCCCATTCGTTTTTTCCTTCTTCCCTCTTCCCCATATCCCTTTCCAGTCCCTCTTTATTCCTTTTCCTCTCTTCTTTCGTCTGGCCTCTTCCCCTGCCTTTGAAGCTTGTTCCGAGGTATGACCCCCGAGAAAATGTTTGAAACTCTAGATTGTTCGTCATTCATTCATTCAGAGTGACTGGTAGGAGATTTTGAGATACGTGAAACAGACTTTTTAGTTTTTTTTTGTTAACGGTTTCGTCGTAAGAAAATACTGAAAAAATTATCTATTGCGGCGAAATGCTTGGAGTGGGAGGGCGATTTGTTCGAGAGGATGGGTTTTCGCCCACAGAGTTCATATCTAAAAAGTTGCTCTGGCAACGACAGGAATAGCCTAATGATTGAGGCCTACACGTGAGCGTTATAATAATAATAATAATCTGACTTGTAAAGCGCCAGTATGTGCTAAAAAAGACTTCAGTGGCGTTCTTACACGGTCTGAAAAAAACTTAGGTTTTTAAGGGTTTTTTCCGTTTTAAAAACAATCTTTAAAAACCTCTCAAAAGTCCAGCTTTAGGATTTGTAGGTTTTTAAAAAATTATTATAAAATTTATTACATTCATAGTTTAATAGTGATTTTTGAGTTATGACGTTAATCAAGTCATACTAATAAGGGGGTGTACAACACGTTTTTCCTGAATCGTAATTTTGGACACGGTGTTCACTGGACAAAAAAACTTTCAAACCTTTAAAAAAACTTTTTAAAAATTTTAAAACCTTAAAAGCAAAAAAAAACTTTCTTTAAAAAACCTAGGTTTTTCCAGCCCCGAGAACAGTGCATTCTGCAAAGTTGAGGGTTTAACCTGCAGACCTCCGACGTCTCTCTGAAACACGAATGACATGGTACAGTAGTCGCTGTGTTCTCCGAGTCGCACTTGATTCGGTTTTATTTCTAAACGACACAGCAACCATAGCACTGTTAATAAATATTGGAACTTATTTCAATTAGCAAGCATTTGCCATTGAATGCTGTACGCTGACATCAAGTCGTTTATTCTGAAAACAGCAGCTGTCACGATGCACATCAGTTTTGCGCCTCACCTGTCTATGGTTCAACGAGTCCAAAAGATATTTGCGATCAAACGTGAAGCCGGTCGATTTTTTGCTTTTTTGGCGCGCTGGCCACATGTTTGGCACGCTAATTGAAAAAAAGAAAGCCTAGCTAACACAAAGCGAACGCGCGACAGCGGTGCATGTACATGAAGGCCTATGTATGCCCACTGCAAACCAATCTGAGCTCACCGATGCTAGCAATCGACATTCGACACGATATGATGACTGACAATGAAGGCTAATATCTATAGCGTTGCATGGACAATCGCTAGGGGACGTAACCGGTCTCGCGCGTCAGCTACCGTTTGAGCGGCCAAAAGCGCACATTTTGAAGAAGTATTCAAGTTTGTCGCCATCGTATGGAGGATTCCTTGAACGCAGGGGACCAAAATTTAAAGTAGTGAAAACTGCGTTTAATGCTGAAAATTTCAAACGCAGGTTGTCTTGGTTTATATGTCGGGATTTCGACGCAATTTGCTCTTGAAACGTGTGTCGAAGCCCGAAATAGCACAAAAATTTAATAAAAACCCCTATTTTGGCGTTTAAGGTCAATCGAAAGCGCATCTACGACTTTCTATTGGTAATTAATCAGTAGGCCCTAACCTTGGCTTAATTTCGCACGTTTCTGACATACGGCGACTTATTAGCTAAAATCGCAAATTTTCCCTACCCCTTTCTCATTTAGCGCCCTCGCTGGGGCTGACCCCGTTCGAATTTAAGGAACAGCTTTACGGATCTTAACTAGAGTCTGACAGGCAGCCGACAGTAAGGACTTGGTGATATAGCTTGCACCGTTTTTGTCTGATCCCCCCGTGTGACGGACAGAAAGACGGACAGACAGAATTGCGATGGCTAAGACGCGCTAGAACAGTACCTGCTGTCGCGCGTAAAAACGCTTAACGATAAAAGCAGTACCGTTAAATTTTACGTTTCACGTTAAACATTTTGGTATAAAACTTATTTTTCAATTTCCAGCCGTTTTAATAGTGAGCACACAATATGCTCTTATTGGCAGAAAATAGCGAAAAAATGGACATTTTTGCTAAACGTTGACCAAGACTTTTTTCTGCACCCCGTACACCCAGCGCCTTCCGCGCCTCGCTTAGGACATTGGTGCCCCTGTACGTAGATTTTTTAAGGTCTGAAACTGCTGTGCAAAATTACAATGCACCAACGCAAGGACGTCGACTAGCGCCGTGTAAATCGCATACGATCAAAAAAGTAGCCCACATTCGTCAGACTATTAGGCCGAAGCTCATCGAATAAGACACTTTGTAGAACTGCTATTCAAAGCTGACACAACTGTAAACTAGTGTAAAACAAGTAGGCCTAAACTGCGCAATCGTCGCAAAAACGAAGCTTCAAGTAATGCAGTCAGTCACCTTGATGAGGTGGTATGGGCGGGTACCTCAGCAGCCTGACCGTGGACACGCCGCTTGTAAATGACAGCGTCTTGTGACAGTCGTTGAAAAAGTTCACGTCCTGTGTACGTACAGATCACGAAACGATATACTTTGTCGTAATTCAATAAACAACCAAAAACGCGACAATCAAACAAAACCCTGTAAGTTAATATAACATGCGCACAGTAGGCCTAATCAACACATCTTGATGACTCTTGTAGCGCACCCGTTTAGACATTAATCCGATGTGTAAAATTTCAACAAACTGCTTCTTCTTTGGCCCCTATCGTTATCATTTGTCTTTCAATATTAACATTTGAAGCACGAACAAAAAACGGAACAAGCAACGAAAAGGCAACATACAGGCTAACTCTCGTGAAATTTCACTTTCGCATTTATTTTATCCCTAATACTTAAAAAACAACGTAAAGCAAAGACGAACTGCTGCTAGCAATGAATGTATTATCAATTTATTGAATAGAATATTACAGCAGGTTGCTTATTTCTAAATGAGCGAAGCTAAAATATTGGTAACAGATGATCTTTGCGAGCAGCGTATGCATTACGTGCATAATTCAGCGACTGAGAAAGCAATTAACGCAACACTGAACAAATAAATGTCTTTGTAAACGTACGACCGTGTGCGATCAACAATGGACAAGCTGAAGCAATCAACAAAGGCCACTTTAAACCAATGAATACTTCAGCATTTTAGTAAACAAGGAAGTAACGCACAAAACATATTTTGTTAACATTTTTGACATTTAGCTGACATTTCATCCAATTCAACTGCCTACAGCAAAATTGCTTGAGATATGGGCGCATTGGTGTAAACACAAGCATGGAAACGCTTTCTGCATTCATTGACAGCAGTATCGACAGTTCTGCTTCAGACCAATGCAGACTTCACCACACTTCTTGAATTCATAAACATTCCTAAACGTCATCTGGTAGACACACTGCTTCACGACAGTCAAACCTTGTAATCGACTGGCTGTTGGGGGCCAGAGATCTAAATAGATATAATTTACGGAAGATTTTTAATTCATTTTAACACACGATTTGCTTGGCCGGATTTCCTCAGGTAGTGCAAGAGCAGAAGTTGAGTGAGGTGGGAACTTAAACAATCGTTTAATAGCCAGTGGTGTCTGAAATATTTAGACCAAAAATTATTAAAATCTGATAATGTTTCTTCAAGTTATGATTGCTAATGTCGGGGATGTTTTTTCACCTTTTGCGTATTTCAACGCATATTTCGCTTGGTCTGCATTCCTTTCGTAGTCCATAAGCAAACATTGGGTGAGGTGGGAAGCTGAACGGTTATTTGATGGAAAGTTGTGGCAGGAATATTCCCACCAGAAATTATTAGAATTTGATAACTTTTCTTTCTTGAAGTTGTAATCGAAAATGTCGGGGATGTTTTTCTGGAGACACAGTGAATGTAGTATCTACTGCTATTATGGGCCTATCTTGTCCAGAGTATCTGTGCGGTAACATGGTAAGTAATAAAATTTACACAAACACCTTTAGGCCCAGTCCTTTAGCGATAGCGGTCAGAATGCGTCGCGTCAGACGGCAGCAGTCGTGAAAGAACCGCGTTATTACATCTTTGAACTCTGGAATTTCATCGCTCGGCCAGCGCTGTACACAATGAACAACCAAAAACGCGACAATCAAACAAAACTCTGTAAACTTGCATGTTATAACATGCGCACAGTAACGCACACGTCAACGTCTATACTGCTTGCACTCGTGCTGGAGAAGAACATTTTGAGCACATGCTGTAATTCAGATGTTGTGATGTGATACGTGTGATTTTTTTATAAAGATAATAACTGTTTGTCGTGTTTGTCGCTATTCAGTTATTTATTCCTGAGCGGCACATGCGCTACCCAATATGAATTCATTGTTGTAAATAACCAAACTACGACTTCTGAATTTCACAAGGTAGTGTGGCAACAGTATTAAGTTGAGTTGGCCAAAATTAGAGTTATTACGTCAAGTTTGTTTTTAATATTACTTGTTAAAAATTAACAAAATTAGTCAGTGTTTACGGAGTTATTCAAAGAATAAAAGGAGCACGTTTTTAAGACACTGTGCACACTGTGAGCCATAAAAAGGTGCCACCAAACTTTTGTACATATTTTCGCCAAATATTGAACGATTTTAAAAGTTATTTTACTGGAACATTCTGTAGGAAACTTGCAATAGCCAATTATCAGATATCCCAGCACGCCTTATCTGCTTCGCTACACAACCTTGTAAAATATAAATCTTCAAAAATCGTCATTTGATGACGATTACGATAACCCTATGTAACTAGCCGGTTCAAATCTAACTTTGAGCAAACTTCTAACCCACTTTTGATACAAACCAGTGAAAAGCCCTAAAACTGGACGCGAGTCCGGAGTAATCACTTTCAGTTTGACCGTGACGCGAACCGACAATGACAAGTCACGTTGGAAACGCGCAAATCTGCAACAGCGCTGTGAGAAAAAGAAAATCTCTCAAAAATAACTATCATCGATTTCCAATCCTATAAAATCTTTCGTCGACGACCCGACCCAAATAAATGTGTGCGTAAATTTTAGTCGATTTCCTGCAAGTCGGTGTTTGTTACTTTAATACTTTTGTGGGGCTCACTTAGTATCCGCTAATTCACCCGCACCTGAATTATTATCGTTAACGCTAACGCTGACCATAACCCTGAACCTGACCCTAACGCTAACTCTTACCCTAACCCCAATCGCATACCAAACCCTATTCTTATCCATAACCCTAACCCTAAACCTAACGGTTAATTCGGGTGCGAGTGAATTAACGGACAAGAACCGCTTACTTTTTTCTGGACACACTGTGGCCAACAAGATTGTGTCAGGCGTATTATGTAGTTGATGATGTTGGGTAGTTGTGCTCTTGCTCTCAGATACTGTGACCGCCGGGGATCATGTACGCGTACGCGGGATAACCATTTCGTCGGATCTGACCCTCGAGAAGCATGTTTCCAAGACCTGTGCAGCTTGTTTCTACTGGCTGCGCCAACTTCGTCGCATCCGGCGATCGCTTGACGAGGGATCGGCAGCAACTCTTGTGCATGCTTTCGTGACGTCACGGATTGATTATTGCAATGCTGTCTATGCAGGAGCTCCGAAGACGATCACAGATAAGCTGCAGCGAGTGCTCAACGCCGCCGCTCGAGTTCGATTGTGGTCTGTCAACACTCCTGCACGACAAACTGCCTTGGCTAACTGTGCCTGAGAGGGTCACCTTCAAGCTGGATCTCATGTCTACATGCACAAGCACCTCGGTAGTCGGTACTTCGCCGATCACATCACCCCAGCCATCAAAGTTACATTTCGACATCGGCTGCGTGCCGCCAACCGACACCGGCTCATCGTACCACGCTGTCGGCTCAACACGTAGGCCGTCGAACCTTTCCAGTCGCTGATCCAACGGTCTTGAACTCACTGCCAGATGAACTCAGAGATCCGGCGTGTGATATTGACAGTTTCAAACAATTCTTCAAAAACAATCCCAGTCAATACCAGTGTGAAGAGCGCATTAGATGTTAATTTAACTATATATGCGTTATATGAATTCACATTTTACTTACTTACTTACTTACTATGTAGCAGAAATTACAACGAAGTCTGTACTGACCGAACTGTCGTCAAGTCCTGCAAGAATGATGTTGAATGCCTCTTTGAGATCTCGTGGACGCTCGATGTTCGGACTAACACAACGCGATAACAACATCTTCAATTATTGCTACATAACGAAATACCAATGGCATAAAATAGGAAAGACTACCGAAATGGACCACTGTCCGATCGTTATTAAATTAAGGGACAGAAGACGTTCTTATGGAAAAGGGATTTACTTTTGGGGTTTAAATTGTGCGAAAATGAAGGGGCGTGACTAGATGAGGGCACAGAAAAGTAGGGGACTAACGAAAAGTAGGGGTATCAAATTTCACAAATTAACACGCTGTCTACTGCGTGTCAAAACACTTGTACATAAACGCGTCACTATATGAGTACAAATGTGATTAACTTTGATCTAAACAAATACAATAAAATAAAAATTGACTAAAATTACTTTAATGTAACATTGCTAATAGATTTCTAACAATCAAAGATCAAAAGCGATTTTGACAGTGGTCCAATAAGGTAATCTTGCCGCACACCGTGTCGTGGACTCGTGGCCGCCGCTTTAACTCCATTTGGTCGCATATGACACTGTAGCCTATATTGCTGTTCGTGGGCGAATCAGAATGCACGAATTATAATCTATACAAATTCTCAATTATTCTAGAATTATAAACCAGAATCAGCAGTCATTTGGCAATTATCAACTTGAGCTAAAACGTCAACGCAATTTGCGACTGTAGTATACGGTCTATGTTATTCCATGTTATTCTAGACAAATGTTCATATGAACACGAAGTCTGTCCAATGCATTTCGACAGTTTACACTATATGTCCGTATAAATATTATCAGTGAGCTGTTTAGACAGGTAGAAAAAATCAAACAGTTCAATTTCAAATTGTACAACAGCAATGATCCTTTCATCCTTCTGTAGCATTTTAACTAAACAATAAACATTGTCAGTTACAAGACCATTCGATTCGTCACCAGCGCTTTACTATATTATTATGTCGATACACTACCTTGTAAAATATAAATATCCAAAAAATACAATATATACAGATGGACAAAAGGTCTATTGGTAAATTTTTGAAGTATTTAGTCGAAGTATAAGTTATAGTAAGTGTCAAAAACATTGGTGGATATGCTAAACATTTTTTCAAATAATTTTAACGATTTTACTGTGCAGTAATTTGTAGTGTACATTAATGCTGGTTGATGGCTGCAATCTTGCTTAGTTAACTGCATGAGCATACAGAGCAATGTATTTCAGTTGCGTGGCTCTACAAGTTGTGCACTATTTTTTGAAACATGAAAACTTACTTCGTAGCTACACCCTAAACTTATTTGACACTTATTATAACTTATATTTAACATGTTACTTAAATACATTAAAAATTTATCACTCGACATTATTACCGTCTGTGGATATTGTACGTTTATGGATATTTATATTTTACAAGGTAGCGTAGCGACATAATATGTGTGCTGTGCATGTCGCTGAGTAGAAAATTCTTTCCAGAGTTTACAGGTGAAAAAAATGTGAAAATTGGTTAATATTTAGCGAAAATATAGAAAAATACTTTTTATGGCTCACCCTGTATAAAGCGCCATGTAAGCCTACAGTTAAACCAAGTTAAGCCAAACAGAACATACCCTTCAACCTCGGAAGGAAGCCAACCATGGTACACAGTTTTTCCCATCTCATATCGCCTTTTGTTGGCTTCGGGCAAATCGAAGAACTGGTCGCTGACGCTTGTTACCTGCTGCAGCTGCGAACATCAAATTAAGCAATAAATGCGTTATAGGCTTCTTTCTAAACGGAATTTAACAGACAGATACATCACACCGCAGCAGCAAAAAAACGCGTACGGTGATAATAACCTCGTTGCGTGACTGTGGGAGTATTTTCAAACATACTAGACTTTTGTCTGGTGGTTGGTATTACCGTGTGGCGGGTGGTGTTATCACAAATCCGACTATAGGCTTATAGTTCATATTATAGACCTACAGTGTAACTATAGTCTGTACAATGATTCGATTAACTGATTTAGGCTCGGCCAATCGGCCTCACTGTTGGAGATAGGGCACTAGAACGTTTATTATTACGATCATGATTAGTCGGATATACAAGTTGTTGGTTGAAGCCCGTGTTGCTGAGGTAGACGAATCCAGTCGTTGAGAAAGCGCTCATCATTTCAGCGACTGTCCTCTGCACGCTCGTCTCATCCAACTCCGGGTCGCTCCGATTCAGCGACAAAGACGAAAAGTCCACCACTGCTATAGCACCACCGACCGTAGTCGTTGACGTCATGTTTCTATAGGCCTAGACCTAGATACGTTAAAATAAAGACATATACAGCAGAACACTTTATACGCCACTCGACACTGCGTGCAATACTGTAACACGCTCTACATGTAGGCTATCACCGTGGCTTGTACTCCTAGTAGGCTAACAGTAGGCTAAACTGGGCTGTATACACAGACCTATGCACCGCAGCAAGCATGCTGTACACAGCTCTATAATTATGCGCAATTCTGTTGGTAGATTTTATTTATGCCGGGCTGCTCGGTCAGCTGGCGGGTTGGCTTAATTGCTATGGTCGTTGGTCGTATCAACAAAGTTAATCAACATCAGGCCCGGTTAGTACTTGGTTGGGTGATCGTCAGCAGGCGAGTAAACCATCCCGATATGTAACCAGCCGTCCAGGTCAACTCAGCCTGGCCGTCCCTCCGTGGCTAAGCGCAATAAATACGTAAACAGGCACACTCTATGGTTTGTTCCGCGTGAGATGCAACCAATTACTTACTTACTAAATTATTAATTTACTTACTGGATTAGTAATTTGCGTAGGCTATACAGGTTGTACTTAGTTATTCACTAACTTAGTTGATTAGGTCTACTCTCTTACAATAAGTTCAAGTAAACGGCGTCGTTGGGTCTTAGTACTTAACGTGATGTTGACGAAGAATATACGCACTCCATCCCATTGCGGATATCGGCAGGAGTAGGCCTAATAATGACTGCCAGCGGTCTAGGCATGCGGCCAGGTAACACTCGTTCACCTGCACCGGTCTCGCACACCAACCATGCCTCCCAAGGTGCAAAATTCATAATATTTATTATTTCAAGTTAATTAAATTTCGCCACGTGGTCTGATTAGCGTAGCTATTAACGCCACGACAGCCAGACAGGAGGCATTGCGTGTTTTACATGGCTCGCCGCAGAGGGTAAGATTTGAGTCAATGAACACTCTGAAGTTCGAACTTTTTTTGAACTTACAAGCACTTAGGCCTACTTACTTACCAAACTACTTACTTAGAGAATCCAAATTTGTTATCATGGTTACTACTATTAGCCTATCCTGGTACTTTTTGTATTTTTTACCCACGGTAGTAATCAATCAATCAATAATCAATAAATTAATTATATAGCGTCAGTAATCGATAAACATATCCGAGGCGCCAGATCGCGCACAGGAATTCGGACAACAAGCGTTTGCATATTGCTATATCTGCCTCGTAAAGCAGTCTGCCAACTACAGTCTTCAACAACAGTAACAGTTTGTCTTTTAAACGAAATCTGAAAACATTTCTGTTTCAGCCAGCGTTCTGCCACTAATTTAGCTTTTTTTAGAAACATCGTACAGATTTATTCAAGCTTTATATGAAACATAATTTTGTAAACAACTGGGCATTTTCGCAAGTGAATATTTTTTGACAGTTTGATTGATTAATTGAATGCGAATGTTCAACATGCTATGCCGTCGTCTGCTGAAGTCAGGCAAAAGTCAAGTCTGAAAAGTGAGACGGACCAATCAGAAGTCGGCTTGGTGCCTCGCGTGATACGCCAATGCCCGCCAGCTGACGATAAAGCGACAAGTTGCTGATGCGAATGATTAGATGAGAACAAAGTCGGTGATTCAGCAAATAGCTCTTAGCAGCAATGGAAAACGCATCACTACCGACTCATGTCTACGACATCACAACATCCGCATCAGATGATGAGGGTGATGACCTGACGCTGTATCTGGCCAACATCCGGGACCGTGCTCTCATGGTCGTCTACATGCTTGTCGGAACAGTCGGTGTCCTGGACAATATGTTCGTTATTATCGTCTTTTTCTTCTTCATCAAAATCGCCGAAAAGGTAATAAAAACTTTACTATTTTTCGATGAAAATTATATTCGTTTATACGATCTGTACTTGTTTCTGATTTTGACGGTGTATTTTACGTTTTGTATACATTAATTTTAATGGATTATAGATGTAAATTTGTTTATCAGCTATCGTTTAACTTTTTTTGGTTAATTTCAACTTTTGTTTGATCATAGTGATATTAAAATGGTTGGCCATAGTTGAGTAACAGTAATAACGATGTCTGATAGAGACAACTTAGGCTACAGCGCAGCTGACCAGTCCAAAACCTATATCTGCGTAAAACTACTGCAAAATGATAAAATTAACAATTAAAAAAACTTCTATCTTAAGCGTCGACTGTTAATGATAATTAGGTAATATTAAGCGAAATCGTTTTTGCAGTACAATTAAGGGATTACGCCTGTTCTTACACATTTCCTTGTAGCGTGGTCTGTCTGTTGGCTGCTATATAGCGACTCTTAGATTCAAGCAGCGTGACTGTGGCTGTGTGTAGCTGCTGTCTGCTGTCTGCAGTGCAGCGGCTATTGTCTGGCAGTCGCGAGCGGCTTCGTCTATTGTCTTGTCTGTCTGTCTGTCCGTCGTCTGTAACATTCGTGCACTGTGCTTAAACCGTTCAACGGATTAAAATGCCATTTGGCCGGCGCACTTGTTGTGAAGTCCATGACACTTTGTATTACATGCGGTCTCTCTCTCTCTCTCTCTCTCTCTCTGATTCTAAAGAAAAAAAGATTTCAAGAAGGGGGCCAACTCACGCCATAACATGAAATTGCGAATCGCAGGTAAGCCGCCAGTTTTACGCTCCCATCCGGGGCGAATACGAACAAGGAGCGGCGATTCTGCTTTTTACCACATTACTTTGGCGTATGTTTTGTTCAGACGATGAACCTTTTGATCGTAAACCAGAGCGTGATCGACATGTTTGCGTCGCTGGCGGTGCTGACGTCTGTGGCTCAGCCTGACGGAACTCGCATGACAGTCATGTGACACCGCTAATTGCTCATCAGCCCGTCTTCATCGTCACACAGCGTCACTTTGTACTCGAATATACGAGTATACGGAATATATACGAAAATATACGGACAAACTGGAAAACTAGACGTGCGCCTGTTGTAGAACAAAGCAAACGCCAAAAAATTAAATGCCATTAACTGCAGTTTAAGAAATTTTGAGGTATATAAAAGTCTTCTTACTGCACAAAGATTTACTTAAAGTTTGCTGATGAATTATTTTAGCGCATTGTGACTCGTCGCGCGCACATCGACCTGCAGCTGAAGCGAATTCTGGCGTACTTGTTACGGCGTAAATGTCATTAACTGCATGCACTCAAACATACTTAGGCCTACCATTTTTATGTCAAACTGGACGGAACTCGTATGTCACACGACAGCCTACGTGATCAGTTTTTCTGTCGCATCTGGATTTCAAGACTGCCGGTCTGGACTCTGTTGATTGTCTCGACCTACGGCATGTTCATTACCGCCCTGGAACGCTACGTGGCTGTCATTTATCCGATCTGGTACAAGATCCACGTAAGTGCTCCGCCAGCCAGTTATGTTATCCGTAGACCATGGTCACATGTAAAACAGAACATTTAGATATATGTGTCTTTTTACATTTTTAATTTGGTAAAAAAATTAATATGCTTTACAGCGCAAACTTTTCTACACAATTTTTGATGTGGACTATAATGTAAGCTTAAGACAGGCCTAACGTAACACACGAGAAATTTTGCACGTAATTACGGATTTTCTGCCGTACGTTTGCGCGGTTAAAAGGCTGAAAAGTTGGTTTGATAAGCCCGTTTTTGTATTTTTGAAATTTTTGCGTAAAAGTTTTTTTTTTACTTTGCAATGCCGGTCTTGTGTAGGAGAATGTTAAGAAGCGCCTGGTGCATGGCGCCCTGGTAGCTATTTGGATCATCGTGCCGCTGTTTATGACCACGATGAGTTGCCTTATGACGGACATCGTCAACGGAATGTGTGTTCCGTGGGGTGTCTACGGCAGCTATGCGGCCGAAAAAGCAATGGGTTCTGTGATTGTCTCGTTCACGTTTCTAGTGCCGGCCACACTGATGGGTTTCTGCTACGCCAGAATTGTCTACAAGATCAGAAGCAAGGTAACATCTCCAGCCATTTCGTCGCAATTCATTCTAACAATGAGCCGCAGTCGCACAAAATCACTGAAATCCCTTATTTTTTTTTTTTTTTTTGGGGGGGGGGTTT
>Ga0209671_1002380_pt1 | contig 17136 bp, 8 predicted proteins | sample WorMetHERISLAND2_2_FD_187401 | JGI IMG/M metagenome (GOLD analysis project Ga0209671, IMG submission 187401) | Marine gutless worms symbiont microbial communities from Max Planck institute for Marine Microbiology, Germany - Olavius geniculatus... | ecosystem: Host-associated > Annelida >...
CGTGCAAGCTAGAATCACCAAATTTTCACCATCGGCTGCACGGAACTATCGTTATGCGATCCAGATAGAGAATTTGGTATTTATATATTAACGTAGCGTGAACACCCCAATTTTCAGCTAATATACTGAACCGGAACTAATATAGGCTTTCGCGCGTCTCGTGAGCATTAGCTCAAATTTCTTGTTTGTTAAGTAGGCCTACACTTCGTTGGAGTCGATTTTAACTTTCGAACACACCACGATACGTTTTTTGCACATGTTTGCATATTTTTTAATGTATTTCATGCCTGCAGCGTCGTCAGAAGTTGCGTTTGTCAACTTTTTATTAGACGAAAACGTAGAATATACGATGATGTGCATGATTGTATGTGGTCGACAGAATCGGACAGTGTGCCGGCTGTCGTTGGTGCATCTCGTCAGTTGTGGAGCTGTTCGTTCGAGCAGTCGTCAGCCAGTGGAAGCGCCGGCACTGAGCTGTGTGGCATGAGTCAGGAGCAGGTGCGTGATCAGTTTGACTGGACGCTGCTCAGTGGACCCACGCCGTCAAACCCCACTGGACCTGACCGCGCCCACCACGGACAGTTCTATGCCTACATCGAGGCCAGCAGTCCGCGATATCCCAACGACCAGGCCTGGTGAGGTTATCAACACAGAAATAATCTCTTAAGAATTTTCCTAACATTTTCCCAAGATCTTCTTAATTTCTGTCCAAGTTTTTCCTAAGCCAAAAAGCTACGATTTCTTAAGTTTTACTTCTGGATTTTTTTTCAAATTGTATTTTTAAAAATATTTTCGTAAGTATGATTTTCTTCTTCAAATTTTTTGAAAGTTTAACTCAAAATGTTTTCAAAATCAGGTTTCTTACTAAATAGACAAGGAACTGGGTCGCATGCTGGCAGCTTGCAATGCCAATTTTGACTGTTGAAAGGACCTACCGCGACGCATGTCTAACACAATTCTTAGAGGGCAGGGCGTAGCCCATGCCAGTTAGTTGTGATGGTGATCCGGATCAAGATACGGATACAAAAGTTCAAAAAAACCTGACAATCGTCGATGGAGGCCTGACGTAATGAGTGATTATTTAACTGATCGATTGGTTGGGTTTTGATATCGCAGGTTGAACATGCCGTCACTGAAGTACAGCGGAGTGGCATGTGTTGACTTCTACTATCACATGTTTGGGTTCCACGTCCGAACACTTCGCCTCGTACACAGGTCATCAGCTGGAGGTGACGTCACGGTCTGGCTGAGGTCAGGGGAACAGGGAAACAGCTGGTACCATGGCAACACACAGATCAACCTCTCAGCTGATAGCGAGGTACGTTAGGCCTATATTAATTTTACTGCAATATTTAATTTTGCTACTATTTTTTACACTATGCCACTACAGACTAATAACTCAAAAGCTAATAAACGATATAAGATAATCCGTTCTTAATCCAACTAGGAAGCAGAGATCTCAAATCTCCGTTCAGTCCGCTGAGGCCATGTGACTGGCAAAGAAAGAAAGAAACTTCTATTTCACTTTTGCATATTATAGGGCAAACGATGTAAACCCAAACCGTAATGAACGCGAAAACAAACGCCAAAATCAGCTCCATCTGCTACATCGGAAATATTTTGTGAAATTATGCACTTTCGCTGAAACACTATCAAGCCATTTTCATTCTGTTTAAAGTGCTACTAGTTGAACAAAACATTCGTTTTCTAATGTTTGTCTGTCCAAGTGATTATAACTTGTGGTAATTTGTTCCTGTGTAATGCAGCTGGTGTTTATTGCGACTCGTGGTGACGAGTATTCCGGTGACATTGCTATTGATGATCTCAAAGTTTACACGGGCGCCTGCAGCCGCTGAAACCCTCGCTTCATCTCCGCATCTTTTTATCTCGCATTTACGTCGATTTTGCGTGCTTCGTTGCTGCTAGTTTCAAGCTGCGATCTACATTAATTTAAAGTATTTGTTTCGTTTCTAAAAAGTTGTTTGTATTATATTTATTTTTACCATCGATTGTTTATACGTACTTCAGGCCTATAGTTCATACAGCATTTTCAGCTATTGACTTATCTGATTACAGTCATCATGTAAGTTATTCACTTATTATACATTTAGCTTCGCGTACAGAACATATTTATATGGTATTTTATTCATGACAACTTCTGGAATCGTGATAGCAATTTTGTTTCTATTTATCCCACCGTCTGTTTATAATATTTTGAAATATTTTTATATTTATACGCGATTGTGATTATCATATGATTTCTCAATATTCTCCGTACAGTATTGTAAAGTATTCTTGTATGTAACTTATGTGTGTATGTTTTGTACGTATGTGAAGTGTGTTTGTCTCAAATTCTCAGTCAGTATGCTTAGAATATTTAGCTGCTGTATTTGCAAGTCAGATGTATTTTCTGTTTGTTTTTATTTCCATTTACTGTTCAGTATTATTCGTCTCTAGGCTCATCGTGACATTTCTGTGGTACAGAAATATGACTCAAATTTTGATCTGCTACTGTCAGTTCCACGATTTCTAGTATTTATATTTCATTAACAATTTCACAAGTGCTGAGTAAAAGCGTCTGATTTTTAGCATACCAGCGACATTACACATCAAGTGCTTTCAGTAACTGTCATCATTGTTTAGCATGATTTCTGAATTCTTGTTTAATAGTTGTAGTTTTTAACCGTTTGTTTAAACATCTGGGATATGTGTCAATTTTCCGAGTTATTGAACGTTAATGCCGTGGATTTTCCTCGTTTTAATTACGCAGAGTTGTAGAGAATTAATGTTTACGAAAATGATTAGTGATATAATATCAACTGTGAGCTTTTTCAGATCACTTACAATGACCACATTTACCACACAGAGAAACTGCTTCTCTGTTGACTAAGTTTTGCTGTATTAACATGAACCAAATTAAATATGCGTAAAATTCCAATTTAAACCAACCTGTATCAAATTGCAGTTTTAACTTCATGGTACTGTTAGCACAAACACACAGGCTTGGTGCTGTAACTGTATTCTTTCATAAACCTACATCTCTCGTGTTGTACTGGTTTTAATCTGACACTATATATGGCAAATAAATAGATATCAGCAGTTTTTAAAATGTTTTATTAACATACATTCAAACATAGCAATGCTATATACCCAACAGTCGGCTGAAACAGTAGACAGACGTCCCTGATATACTGCTGGCGACATTAAACAATGAACGATGATAGCACACAATTATTATGCTGCAAACGACCCAGTACAAACTAACTACGATACTGAAGCGCCAGTGCTCCAAAACGTAGCATTAAAAGCATAATTAACAACACATTTATTGCATGGAAAAGCTTCACCAAAAATAGGAGACTTGTATAAAGAGTAACAAATGCAATCAGCTTCGATTAAACTCAAAGGCTGGAAAGGTAACTAATAAGTTATATAAATTCGTCAAATTCGATAAAGATTCAAACTTATAAGCTTCTAATATACTAGTAACAACTGAGGTTATACACAGTAGCAAAATTAATTCTCCATCATCACCGTCGATCACTTAACAAACAGAAAAGGTTAAATGAATAATATGAAATGACGATAATAATTAAAATCAAAGAAAACAAAGCCCGTGGCTAGAAAACAATGCAACCAACAGCATCGTGGGTCAAAAAAGTAAGAGGGCTGCAGAAGTTGCTAATTTCCAACAGAGAAAATTACAGCAGCTCAAAATCTTAAAAACCTGCCAGCCGATATTTGATGCAGTTCCGTCAAAACCTGGCGACTTACTTTCCTAAACCTCTCCTGCTTTTTCCATACAAAGATTGTTGGCAAAAATCTGTATGCTGGAAGCAATTACTGTGCAAGGACAGAAACCGGTAAATTCACATTACTGTCTGTACCCAATAAAAACTGGGCTACTGCAAAAAAAATAATAATAATCCCATCGCCAGAACACACTGTTAACTCACTGTTAATTGTGCGTGCATCGTTAGCAATGATAATATCATTCACAGCATTAAACTGAATATCTATACATCCACGAACGATTGTTGGTGACAATAATCAAGTTACGTGCAATGCATATTACTTTGCCTGGCATGAGATCGGTTATGCAAATGACAAATACCATAGTTGTAGACGTTACTTATATTCTTTTACAAAAACACGTTTTAGCATCTTTTACTTTTTGTACATTTTCTACTTTTAATAAACAGAGAACGTGAAATTAACAGTGATTTAGAATAACACATGTAAAAAAATGAAAATTGCTAGCAATAAAATAATAGCAGATTATGAACTATGATTTACTTTTTACGTGTGATGACAAATTTGATGAACATGATATACCCATATCCCGAAGTAATGGACAATGGACTAAGTCTATACATCCGATAAAATAGGGTTGGGTAAGTTTTTTGTTCAACATGTACATACATAAAAAATTATTTTTTAATGATAAAATGTTTCAACATTCTTTTTGCCTTTTCCATACACTTTCGCGCATCTATATTGAAAAGTACAGCACGATTCACACCACTACATGAACACCAATGCTGCCAATGCCAGAGAGTATATATCAAGGGTAGGATGGCAAACATCCTATGTGTTGTCAATGACATTTCAAGAAAACTTAAAAAGTTTCTACGCAAGGCAGTTTTCCAAATTTCTTCCCCGTGTTATTAATGTTCTTCTGCTAACAAACAACATGCAGATTCGCTTACCATATTTCATTGTGTAATGAAATAAATATTCAAGAAGTATTTTGAAGAACTTAGCAGTTTGTAGTTGAGACGTTTTGCTGTGGAAAAACTGTAGATGTGATGTTTTGCCATTCTCCCAGCATTTTACACTTAAACACAGTGCACACTCTCATATCACACACGACTAATCTCTACTCTCCATCTCACAATTACACACACAATGTACCCACACAAACTGTGTTGTTTTATTCACCAGTGGATTCCACTGATGCATTGGAAGCCTTGCCAAATGGCACCTTAAATGCCAAATAAGCCAAATTTAGCATTTAAAAGAAACTTGGCCATAGAAATTGTAGTTTGAGAGTTTAACACTTTTTTGGCATTATTCTTTGAAACTGGCATTCAGTTTTAGCATTAATCTGTTAGTAACAAATGACTTAGTGGTAGACAATAGTGTTGAAAATTTGATACTTTTGTACGTTGAAATACAGTACATTTAGTATTACAGCCAAGAACAAGTTGACAACCCAATGCACTGGTGGAATCTACCGGTAACTAGAACAATGCAATGACACTATAATGGACAGGCTAATGCTAAAGGCACGTCCACACTACCACACGATTTAAGCACGGAGCAAATACGTATCGTAAAACTTCTAATGCAATCCCAGTCTCCAAAACAAGCTGAGTGTCCAGCTGGTATAAATTTACAAGGTATGACACTGTTAGTCCAATTATGCCCATCTGCGGTTTAAATGCTGGTGCCAAGCCGCAATCTATGTGTATTTTTTTCTGAAAGTTGTTTGTATTGTATTTATTTTTACCACTGATTCTTTATAATTTAGGCCTATAGTTTATACAGCACTTTCAGCTACTGATTGATTTGATTACAGTCCTCGCCTATGTTACTGTTACTTATTATACGTTTAGCTTTACACACAGACCATATTTACATGTGTGGTATTTTATTCATGTGCTATGAGCTAATGTCTTTGGAAACGAAATGCAATTGCGTTTCAAAGTCCATCTGAAATTACGCACACTGTATACAGTAAAAAATTACATCGTAAAATGGCAACTTTTCAATACGAGCAGGGTCTTCAATATATTACATTACACTACAATACAAGCCAGAGGGTCCAGAGCAGGTGCACTAATAAAAGCCGAGATCTTGTGTTAGAAGTTTTACGGTATATGCCAAGCTGTAGACAAACTGCACACAGCAATCACAGCTCAATGAGAATTGCATTACGATAACAAACCACGTACGTACAAACATACAGACCACCAGCGAACTACCTCTATCAGACTTATGGTAATTGCAACAGCAGTTGTCTTCCCAGGTCTATAAGCAAAATATTTACCACTATCGATTGTAACATAACCAAATACGTTGCCACTTGACTGAAAAAAGTAATTTTGTTTGTTAGTAAAAGCTAAGTACTGACCAACGTGGTTGTTTACGTCGAGCTCGATTACTGGAATGGACGACCATCTGTATATAACAGGCTACTAAAGTCACCTCAACCTGGCCATCCTCATGTAAACAAGACTGGTGAGTAAACAGGAACACCGTGTGATGCAATAGCCTCTGGTCTAGGAGTGTAAGCTGGTGTCTGGCTGAGGGCTAAGGAGATGGAGTCTAGCACTGCCTTATGAGTCCTGTGACTGTAAAAAAGATTCGGTTTAGTTATATGGTACTTCGTTTGGTGAAAACAGCGTTTCAACTAACAAATATTTTGACAGTACACAAAAATTTCTAGTTAAGTGACATGATACAGTTATTCCATACCAATGTGCACTCACAATAAAAAGGTACAGTACAAAAATCTAAACAAACCATCAAATGCAAAAAACACCGAATGTTCAAAAAGTACCTGAAAATTATGAGGATCAGTATAAAATGTGCTAAGACCAACCACAGCAACTCTGCATGGTGCAATTATGCAAAAACGAAAGTGAACTTCCACACAATTTAAATGCACACACAAATAGTATGTACAGAAAAAAGACAAAATAAAAACCCCAAACTCTTTGTAAAACTACAAACGAGCAGAACTACAAGATGCAGACGACCGGCAATGAAAACTCCACCCGATAAGTTTTCAGTATGAGGATGAGTGCGCATATAAAACAGTGCTAGACAAAAAACAAACAAAAGTCCACAACCTGCACGGTGCACACATAGTCACATACATCTAATGCACCTAACAAAAGCTACACTACTGATGTGCGTGTTGCAGCTAGATCCACAATTCCGGAATCGCAATCCACATTCACTAAACAACAACTCGACCGTTTTCATTTCACTGGAAGTGCTATATAATCTCAGACATGCCAATATCAGCAAAAAACGTGCAAGTCCTATTCCCTCTTTCTCCCTCATTCCCCTCCTTTTCCCACAAAAATACTCTCCTTTCTCACCACTCTGAAAACCAGCTAGAGGGTGGAAAAAACATCGTAAACTCCCTGGGCAAAAACCAATGCATTTTTGCGCATTTTTAAAGCCTAGAAGTAGCGCCTGGTGAAACCAATTTTTCCATCGCTGCAAAGAGAGAGAAAAATGCTGTAAATGACGCCAATTAAAAAGTGCGAGTGAGTGAGTAGGGTTTAACGTCCCACCCGACACAGTATAGGTCATTTCGGGGATGACCTTTTCGGGCAGAATGCACACAAACACAATAATGGAACGGTAAGTTTAAAAAGTGTGAGATAACATCACACAGGGCAGAAAAGCATGAATTAGCTCTACATGCGAGTGACTCGCGCAAAATTTGTAAACTTGGCATGTCTGAAAGTGCTGTTTAATAACTCTTACGTATACATCAGTGAAAGACGCACATGCAGACGTTAAGTAAAGCACACATGGGTAGAAGTTATCATGCAAGCAACAACACAATCTGTTACAGCAGCTTTGCCAGTCACAACTGCCCAGACTGGAAGCAAAGAAAGGAAACATTTGCAAGGGCTGAAAAAAATGGACAGTATAATCCAGCAGCTATCTTCATCGTAGGTCAAGCGTTTGGAAACTTGCAGAAACAAATAAACACTTTACGGTGTTGGCCAAATTAACAGAAATAGCCATACAGAAAAATTGGAACAAAAGTGTACTTGACCACGTCACTCAGGGAGTATTTCAGGGTAATCAGCTCAAAGGCGGAAATACTCAACCAGAAACAAATAGAAATATATCATCTGATATTTCATGTACTGGCAATGTGCTCCAGTGCAAAACAACCACGAAATAAAGGCTTTTTTGAAACATTTCTATTTATTTGGCCAACAATAAAATGTAAGTTCATTGCTTCAGCGAATAAGCGAAGAAACGTAACAAAAAAAACACAGGAAATATATAAACAGTTTCACAAAAACAAAATATATAAACAGCTTAACAAAACAAATGTCGGTTCTTGCCAAATTAGAAGATTAGTTGCAATAGGCAACGCTGCATGCTATCATTAACTTAAAAATTAATTCACTTAATTCAGCGACTGTTAAAATGCATTTCGAGACAGGCAAATGGACAAAATTTGTACAGAAATTACATTACATTCTGTTAGATAATGCGATACCACAGAATAATAAAAACTGCATGAAACAATTATTTGCTACAATTAAATACCACAGTAATGACAGATTACACAAAAAAATTAAACATTAGCTTAGAAACAAAATATAATTAGCGGCTTTTTACAGTAATAGTAGTCAAAGTCAAAAGGCTAGCCATTCCAGTGTTTGCCTTTAACTGGACGTTTTAGCTCATGGGATTTTTACTACTACAATAATAATAACAATAACAGAAATTTTAAAGCATCATGTTGCCATATGATGCACCTGCAATGACTTCAATATGTTATGTTATGCAACTGCTGTCATAATATGATACTTATAGATTGACACATTATTAAACTGGTGTTTAAATCTGATAAAAAAACAATACATGACATTCATGTAATCAAACAACAAATTAGTCAATCAGCCAACAAAAACAAGCATAATAATTTATACGGCATATAATTAGTAATAAATCACTAGCGTGAGGCACTCCATCATCAGTAAATTGAAACAATTAATGAAATAACACAGCAATTTACAAACAAACAGACAGATGCATATTAGCCATGAACAGAGCATGTTATTGCACATCGCAATGCCAAATGCAGCAAGCACATCAATAACTTGCGAGCCAAAAACCATGGCCAGTAAAATGCAAATAATCTCCATACAGAAGACAGATTATGCATCAGACTAGAAATGATTCCAATTTTATAGTCTCGAAAAAACTAAAATTCTTCAGACGGTATGCTTTGAAGAAAACATTACTACTGCTAGTGGTCAGCCACTGGTACAGTGACAGAGAAAATAAATCCGTAAGGTCAACAGATTACTTGAGAATGACGCAAGACGGATAAATATATGCCCAATAATTTTCCACGACTAGTGACATTCACTTTCTGGCACTATCAAGACAGTGTCAAAATTTCCCAGACCTCCAAGGAATTTCCGGGAAAGTGTGGAATCCAATCTACAATGCACTATTGTACAGTGGAAGAACAATGCTTATAAAAATACTCAATACGGTCACAAATGCACAAACACCATACCACTGACTCCAGCTCTGCACTGCAAAAGGGAGTGTACTAAGGGTAGAAAAGAGTACCATATTACCGTGGCCCACACTATTACAACAAGCACAAAGCTGCACCTTCCATATCTGGTAACCAAGTTAAAATTTAACTACATCTTTATTGCCAGCGAAGAAACAGATTGTTTTTGCTCAGGTGATCTTTCTCAGCTGGATTACCCAAAAATTATTAACTAATTTTATAGAATTTTCTGCAAGAATTTGGCGTGGCCCAAATAGGAAGTGACTGGATTTTGGTGATGACCTGAATTTTTCTGTGAATTCATTATAAGTCCATCGTACTTGCCAGGTGGCAGCACCATTCTCAGCAAAGGTTTGAGATCTATGGTCGCTTCTAGTTTGATTTATACATCTTCATGGTTTGTACTGAATCTGTGACAACCATTTTTATTAATGATGCACAAGCAATGAAAAACCCAACTTGAAATACACCAAAAACACATACCCAACTCAGACACAGCATTACTTCCCGTGCCACTAATAATCAGCAGATATTTCCACACAATAGAAAAAGTTTCGAGTTACTTATTTTGTAGTTACTGTGAATTATTCAACCCTCTCAATATTCATTAGGCAGAATCTAGCATTGCTCATCCAAAAAAAGCAAAATCCAAACCTAAAACCTCAAAAAACTGCGAGACCAAACACTTTAAAGCCCAGATATAGCACTGTCACGAAACCAGCATGTCACATGTATATGCTTCACTGTCACAAAATGTACTTTGACCACAGCTGCGCCCCCTGGCGCCTGGATGCAGTGCTAGTTTAAACACTGCGGTTTTAACATATGGCCCTGACTCTCTTTCTAAAGTACGGTACATAACCTGCATGCATGGCATGAACTCCGACACCATACCATGTAGTTAACCCTGACCCATTTTGCCAACACATATGATGGCTATATGTGGGGCTTAAACCAATATTTTTCTTTTTTAAAAAGCGTAACCTTATGAGGTTTTTTATGGTTTTATTCTGTCATGCATTTTTTGGACGAGCAGTGTTAGATGCTGGAAAATAATTATGCCTGATTCTGACTTGGTTAATTTGATATCTGCACCACAAAGTCACTGTCAATTTTAATTAAAAAATACAAACTCAATATTCAAAATCCTAAGCTTAAAACTTAATGTGTTAAATATTTCAATAAAGTAATTGATGATCAGTGGCATAAAAACAAACTCATTTTATAGTTATTGGTGAGTAAAATTTTCCAAAGTTAAAAACTAAACAAGAAAAAAAACATAAAACCTAGTGACAAAGAAAATAAATGACAACCAAAAAACACAGAAAAAAGCTGAAAACAACTAAATCCAACAATACTAAACAAGACATCCTACTTCAACCATTCTACTCAAGTGAACTAAGCATCTAACAAATTGACAATTAAAAAATGGCAGCATTGCACAAAACCCAGAATAAAAAAAACCAATACTGAATAAATCTGGAAACTCTCTACATACATTAAGACCATACTGTTCTATATTGAATGAATTAAGCTCATTAATTGCTATTATTTACGTTAAGCAACTGGCATTATAATCAGCTCTAATGTCTCCAGCCCATTTACCATACAATACATAATTGCAACAGACTAAATTAGCGAGAAAAACGTCAGTCCTACGGATTACTGACATACACTGTGAAACTTTCTAGTCTAACACATCAACTCTGAAAAACATACTAAATGTTATTTAATGTGCTGAATCAAAAATTAATGAGCATACAAAAGCAAATATCCAATCTTCATCGAATAGTGGACAGCAATCACACCAGCAGTTATACATGAAAAGTCTGCGCAATTAAGACTATAATAAATTCACACAAAAATCCAAAATTTCCCATTGGAATAACTTCATATCTGTGCTATGCTATATCAGGTGTAACAAATACTGCCCAGATAGATGAATTGCAATACTGTTGGACTAATAATACACACTATAGCTTTTGATGCCCTCTATCTATTGCTAACTACAGTCCAGTTCAACTGTACTACAAGTTTACGACCGACTGACATTGAAACACAGTAACAAACATATGCACAGACAGACACGGGCACACAATTGCTTGCTGTTAAGCGCAGTATCGAAAGTCTATGATTTCATTCAAGATCTTGGACACCAGTTGCATTTTCAGACAAGTGCTAACAAAGAAACATTAGTAAATTTTTAGTACAAAATCTCAATAGTAACTAAGCCCTTTATAAAAAAAATTGCTTTTAGGGCACAAAGCATTATCACATAATTATTGCTAAACTGGACACACAAAGAATTATAACACATTCTTCATTTAACTGCTTTTTAACATTGGTTTCCTCCAATGGCATTGGAAATTTACAGACTCACATACAGTGCCCTGTCTTGATTTTGGGCAGGTTTTCTTTTTTTAAAAAACATTTCCTTGCCTGCATTTTCGTCGCCATGTAAAAGATTCAACTGCTTGTAACATATTGCAAAACAGCAACCAGTTTCAAGTTAAATGAATGCAGCAATCCTTTGAACTAAAATTTTTTTATATACAGCCAAAACAGCAAACGTTATCCGAAAATGTAACATGGGTCTTAAAGAGTTTTTTATAACCATTATGTAATGTGCAGTGTAAAAAAAGTCTACAATAACACTAACATGTTGCATTGAATACATATGATGTGACACCCTAGTGGCCGTATATTCTTAGAACTGCTGCACCAAAATACCCTATATATAACACATCATTCCTTCTAACAAACCAAACCCCATTTCTGTTACCAAATTTTATTCTATTGATATTCTGCAGTACTGGTATATTACAAAACTAAAATAGACAACAAGACTGAATATGCACTAGTATCAGAATACCACCCACTGTGAGATGTTAGATCAGTTTGTCAGTTCTAAGAAACACGGCCACTGAGCCGTCACATACTATTACAATAACAAAACAAAAGTAGTTTTGGCTGCCATTACTTGTGATAGACGACACAGTGATGGTTGCAGGTTGTGCAGTACTGACATATAAAACACAATCTATGGCAAAATGGCCCACAGCACTGCAGTAAGTGGAACAGGTTGCTGGTTAGTAAGCCCAACCGATCATCATAAAAGTTCGCTCACGTAATGCTGCCACCATATGCCTTCCTGTCGCAACTGCTCAGATACGATGTCATCATTTAAGTCATACGAAGATGGTGACAACTGCAACAGATATACATCGCAAATCAAAAAAAAATAAACAAGTAAATTTACAAACCGGTAGGCAAAATTGCTGTCATGTTACGCAGCAGCAAGCTGTGAACGCACGACCTGCAGACAGGATGACAGACGGACATGCATATGGACAGAAATGGCTGTGCGAATTTAAGGGCTTACTTAGCGTACATGCAATGACAGACAATATACACACAGTCGGTGAGAAGTGCATCAAATTTGAGTCATAAGATAGTTCTTACTCTTAGAGTCATGTTCTGGTTCTGACCAATGCCATCATTTAACTGTTATATAGCTAGTTAACTAACAACACATAACTGGAATAACCAACTGTTGACCATATGTCAGCTATCTTCAACTGGCCAATTTGAACTAGTTCACTGTCAGCCAATCAGTTAGGCCTTTGAACTGTTTCAAAAAGTGCAGTTTACTTGTACTTTATACCATAATTACAATGTATGCTTTAAGTGTGATACAGAAAATCAAACTACTGTTGGGTTTAAGGCAGTAAGAAGCTGTTCAACTTGGGGTATGAGCCCTTTAGCTTTGTTTAGCCTACCTTGCTAAGTAAACAAGTTACATTAATATAATGCAAAGCAATCATTACAATACACTGTGAAAATGTCTGCTAATATAGAGATAACTGAACTGACTGACCAGCATGCTGCTATCACTGGCTACTGTTCCAGCACCACTGGAGCAGTCATCTTCGAGCAGACCAATCCCATTGCTCAGTGGATCATCCAGCTGCAGATCTGCATCTAGTCCAAAACCATCAGTAAGAAGAGAATCGACGGCCATTCCCGGTGAATGACTGTCACTGTCACTGCATTCAGAATGCTCCACTTCCAGACTGTTGTTGCCAGTACCAATCAACAACTGCTTCAGCAATGAGGGGGCCGGTGACTGAGTTTGTGTCAGATCACTGCAGTTGTCTCCAGTGTCTATTCTAACGAATGGTTTACAGCTGGAACCACCGGAAACATTCGGTTTCCGCAGCTCTTCGGCAGCAATTGCTGTGCTACCGCGGTTAGCATCGAAACACGGCGTCGTTGAACGCAGAAATGCTTCCAGTATGCTCATGCTATTACGACTAGCTGAAGCTGCTAACCTGCCATCACCTTTCTTCATCCGTGAGCCCCGAGACAGGTCTATGCAGCTACTCCCACGGACCGAGGTCGGTGGAGGAACCTTCAGAGCATACATGTGGTCTCGCAGTGCTTCGTGAATTGATGGAGTACTTTCTGCATGGGTGACGACAGGTTGATGAGAATACAAATGATCATTTCTTGAAGTGCTGCACTGAGAAACAACGCATTGTCCTGCAACTAGTGGCATTTTACTTGGAACTGTTGCAGAACGTCGCAAAACAGTGCTGCAAGACACCAGTGGTGCAGCAGCACGTGCACGTCCTACTGGCCTTATGATTACTGTTGGCGTCTTACTATTACTGTGCTCACCTTTTGTAGATATGGAAACGTCCACCGACATGCCGGGTTTATAAGTTGTAGTTTTGCAATCATCCAATGTTGGCGAGAAAGGGTTGCCTAGCTCAGAGGCTACGTGCCGATTCCAGACTGATATTGTCTGACCAATGACTCGCTCTGACTCCAAGCAATCTTCAATACCCAGAGGCCTTCGTGATGGGGCCAGCTGTTTTGCAATTAAGCCATGATAAACACGACGCTGTGGAACAGGGGTAGCACTATTACTACTTTGACAGTCATCCACCATAGCACTGGACAACGGTTCCCATAATGAATCTGCAAATCCATCGAATGTAGCATTCGTCTTTTCAACAGATAAGGCATCAGCTGGATAATGTTCGGCTGTAAAAGATAACGGCTGATCGATCAATAGCTGTTGATCTGATATATTTGATTTATGTTTGAAAGCATTGTTTGTTGAGGCGAGGACTTCATCTGACGAGCAGTATCCACTGGAAGTGGCGCCGGGAGAACAGATTCGCTTTGACCCGGTGTCCATAGACTCCACCAACCACATGTCATTATCCATTGCAAGCTCAGCATTCAGAAACGTCCTAAAACAGATGAATGAAACAACTTCAATATGTGTTTCAAACTTTCAGCCAATGGCTGAATTAAGAACATAATAATATTAAGCTATTTTTTAAAATATGCTACACTTAAGTAAAAGTTGTTAAATATGTAGGAAAATGAATTTAAAATAAAATTTCAAAATTTCAAGCAGTTACAAAAATATGTTGCAAATATGGTTGAACGCAGTCACACAAGAAGGCAGCTCAGTTCTCAGTTGTTCAGTGTTGTAACTGAAACTGAACTGAACTGAAAGATCAAAAGAAAACATGAAATAGACAAGTCTCAGTATAGCTCATGAAAATTTATGGCACAACAAAATTACGACATGCACATACTGTACAGCGAACTTCGTTGCTGCAGCCACGTTAGTTTACACTGTCATCAGATTTATTTTACATAGCCAGTAGAGACCGGTTTCTATAATAACTACCCTGGACATCTGGTAAGCACGTGACCGTATCAAACAACCTCTAATTGACAATACGTTATTGTTATCAAATACTAATAATGGTGTGAATATTCCACGACAAGAACCTTGGACAGCTTTCCTGTACAACTTCACCGCTCTGTTTTCTGGACATCAATCAACGGCGAAAACCAGTGGTAAACGTAGGCCTACTTCCGCAAAAAAACACTGTAGGCCTACGAATACTTGCTAAATTACCTTTATAGACACAATGTCAATGCTCATTAACGATCGATTTCTACTCGAAAAGCTTCAACTGCACATTTAACGATACGCCAATGCAACACATTTTAGCAAACAATTAACTCAAACTCGATCCAATCAAAACAATCGCACTTTGAGCCGTGTTCAATTCGCGGTGTCACTTATGTCGTTGCGTGTCGGCACATAACCGAAATGTGTCGACACACTGCCAGCATGTGCGCTGACTTTTGACCTGACCTGAGAGGTAGTTTGCCTTGCAAGGCCGTTACGATTGGTTGGTATGAAGGCCTTGATTTATGGCCTTTGCGCACTTACCGATAGGCGCGGTTGCCCATAATGGCTCCATCATGCTAAATATAGCCTGCACTAAGCCTACACCCAAACAATATGTATGCAGTCCACGTACGCCTAATTATGCAGATTTTTATGGAACCTGGATTGAAAAATAAAATTTGCACTTAATTGTTCGGTATCCGCTGCGTCTGTGTGACAAAATATTGTTACCTCAATAATAATGGACCAGTGTTCACCAAATTGGTAGGGTCTAGCCTAATAAACACCATGCAGCCTCATATTGTCTGGACAGAGTATAAAATCACCTGAGTGTTCGTGCGTCTGTGCGTCCAACTTTTATTAAGCTCTCTCCCTTCCCCTTTCCCTTTCCTTCCCCTCCCCCTTCCTTTTTCTCTTTCCCTTCTTCCTTCTTTCTTTCTGTGTCAACGTCCGTGCGTCTAACATTTGAGGCGCCATATCTCCATAACGGTGCCAGATAGACGCATGGTCACCATGAACCACCCATAGGAAGTCGACCCCCGGGAGTCGAATGGTCACGTGACCGATGACGTCACGTGACCCCAAAAGGTCAAGTTCGTGACCCCATTTTCTTTGAGGCGCCATATCTTCACAACGGTGCAAGATAGACGCATGGTGACGATGGACCATTTATAGTAAAGCCCTGGTGACGAATCGAATGGTCTCGTGACTGACAACGTTTATTGTTTAGTTAAAATAATAGAGAAGGATGAAGGGATCATTGTTGCTGTACAATTTGAAATTAAACTGTTTGATTTTTTTCTACCAGTCTCAACAGCTCACTGATTATATTCATACGGATATATACTGTAAACTATCGAAATGCATTGGACAGACTCCGTGTTCGTATGAACATTATCTTGTTCCGGAAAAGACATCAAAAATTCAGCTACCGCGTGCTTAGAGAAAATAAAGGGCGTCAGCTTCATGCATTCGTCTCCTCATGCTACTCGCAGGCAGTTGGCTTTTTACGCGCGACAGCATGTGATAGCGCGTCTTAGTTAATTGTAGAGGCGTGTCGCCGGTTATGGGACGATTCGTGCACTGGGCGCGGGGAGAACAGAAGAGTTAATGCCACGGATGTTAACTGCTTTGTTGGTTAATTCTTGCAGCCAACAGACGATTAGAAGTGCAAAGTAGCCTAAGACTATAGGCCTGCAGACAGCGTCAGAACGGTATAAGGGTCATTTCGCCATTTTTTAGATTTTGGATGTAGTAATAATGTGAAAAATGAAGTATAAAAAACGTATAAAACCAAATATTTTTTGTAGGACTATATTTATTGCAAAATAATAATTTCTGATTTTCCCTGCATGATTCCTTGTAGAAAATTTTTTGCTGCAAGATTTAGACAGCGCAGTTTAAATTTTTCGCATTACTGTCACATGTTGACGCGCTGCGCGTAGAACAGACCTCCAAAGTAGTCGAACAGTAAAGCGTATGAAAAAGGACCAGACTTGTAGTACTCGAGTCCGGACTTGGACTCGAGTCCGGACTTAAGTCCGTTTTTGCTGGACTTGGACTTGGACTTGGAGGCTCTGCCAGCAAGTCCTTTTTTCAAGTCCTTTGTACCTACAAG
>Ga0209671_1002381_pt1 | contig 17135 bp, 9 predicted proteins | sample WorMetHERISLAND2_2_FD_187401 | JGI IMG/M metagenome (GOLD analysis project Ga0209671, IMG submission 187401) | Marine gutless worms symbiont microbial communities from Max Planck institute for Marine Microbiology, Germany - Olavius geniculatus... | ecosystem: Host-associated > Annelida >...
ATTCAAGCTCGTGCAGCAGCTTGAAACTAAAGTATCTAAACTAAAGTAAATTATTGTTTATGACAGCGCCAACAGATACATGCAGTAGAATTCATTTTATAGGCCTACTGAGCAACTCTCAGCCATTAAGCATCGCTGATTCACTGGCAGACCAGTAGCCTTAAATGCGTTCTAAAACTTCTAATCGATCTTGGGGCATCTCTGCAGCGAGCCTGAAAACGCAGGCAGGCTTATTTGTCAGCAGAAGACTGGCTGCTGGGAATTGATACATCAACGTCGAAAGGGTGGCGGCGTCCCATTAGCGGCGGATCAGCGGGTCCATTCAGGCGAGACGTGAGACCGGGAGCCGAGAAGGCAAGGCGAGGCAGACGGACATTACCCCCTGGACGTTTCAACCCTAAACGTTTCCCCGTCGGACGCTACCCTCGCCCGGACGTTTCCCCGCCTGTTTTCGAAGGTCTAGAACATCCCCATTTGCCTGCAACGCATGTGCACAGAATACCATGTATCTTGCTTGTACCAATTTACCGATATATGAAACGGGGACAAACGTCCAGGAAGGAATATGTTCAGGGGGGAACGTCTTACACCGAAGGCGACGACCACGGGAGCTGTACTCTATCCTCCAGGGACGCAGCGGCCCTCCGTGCAATAGACCTGGCTCAATGACCTGACGCCGCAGTAACATGACACCAACGCGTCGACGACGACGACGACGACGTCAGTGCAAGACCAGCGGCACTGCTGCTCGGTCGCGCTGCTTTGACACATCGGGCTACGGTTTCTTTCTATGGCAATAATTCGCGGCAGAAAATGCAGACATAAATAGCGACGTTCTCGAGCGGCGACGGACCGGGACGCACAAACCAGGAAGCGTCAGCGACGATCATGAAAACTGTAGTTTGTGGCGAAGAACCAAACTATCTCAACGAGAACATTCACGGTACAAGTAGGCCTAAACATCGTTGCAGGTCGGGACCCACTGCTGCAAATCACGGCATAACGATCGATTCGATGAATAAAGATGTATATATAACGTGGTCGTTCCAGGTTCACGTAGAACTCGGTTCGGTCAGCGCAGCTCCTGCTCATCGGCACCAATCGCGTAGAAAGGCTCTTCCAAGTTCCGCTTGAAATAAAAATTAGTGACATCGGCAGACACGTTTGAATCAGGCGTTGAGAGATAGCTTCTTGATAGTGCCTATACTCGTCCCAAGCTCCTCCGAAAACTTTGTTTAACGGGAGCAATACAAATTCACAGATTGACTGACTGGCGCATTACATTGTCCGCAGTATTACAACAAGTAATCCATGGACGGCAATACAGCAGTCGCCCAGATTGTTACAAAGACAGCAACGGTGGACTGCGGCTGTCGACTGTGACGGCGGCATATGGAACGCCGACTGACGCGTGCCGAGAACAATGCTCGGTCGGTCGAAACGTGCCGCCAGTGAGTCATGCGCGCCGGTGTCGGCTGCAGAGACAGGCACACAGCACGCGACATGACCAGCCCGCCATCTTCTCTGCTGCAGGCGCTGAGGCCCGCAAAACATCCATCAACAACGACATTGCCTTAGCGACACGACGTCACGGACCAGCTCGCAAATGGACGGCCGGCCAGGAATTAGTCGCCTCAGATGGTGATGCTGAACGCCAGGGTGGGGTGGAAGCGATTACCGTAATTGTCCTAGTGGCGTGCGTGACACGCCCCGTGAGTGCCGGCTCTATATCTCAGCGCACGCATCACTACACACACTTTGCTCCCCCTTGCCGATTAACTGCAGCAGCAGCCAACCGACACTCGGTCCCGTGTCCAGAATGCTTTGTAGCAGGCTCCTCGTGCCTGCTCCTCTTTTAAAGTGAAAAAAATAAACGAAAGAAAGAATTGATCATAAAAAGAAAAAAAAACAAATAGGCGTAACATAAAAAAATATTTCTGCTATATCTGCCCATGCTCAATTCTTTATGAATAGGCCTACACATGTGCCCACTTGCTTACGGTAACGTAGATAGAACTTAAAAGAACGTACGAAGATCTGGATTTCGGAATCAGACTATCCAGGATATGGGGAGATAAGTGACAATGCAAATTTTTGGGATCATAAAGCAAAGAAGCAAAGAGACGTTAAGATTGTGTATAGCACGGTACTTGTCAGTGCAAATTCATCGTACAACAATACTAACTTGCAGCAGACTTCTGCATATTCAATTAAAGCCGCCGTCATAAATAAGCACAACGGGACTACTGCACAAGCTGACTAATGTATACGCAAACCACATACGGACAAGCCTTAGCTTAATATACATGTAAACCTTGCAAAGGCTCAACGTCCGTTAGTCCAATGTTTAATACGCCGTTTACGCGATCAAGCAAACATCGAACAATCATCGAGCAAACATCCAGCGAATGCATTCAAAATACACGTGCACGACGTGTGCTCTAATCGCTCGATGTTTGCTTGACGATTGCTTGATCGTGTAAACGGGGCATAACTGACTGGGCCCATTTGGTTCTATCCTGTACACAAACGGGGTGACCACCAACCAGTGACCATGCACTCAATGCAGCACTATAGAACTGCCTGATGACATTTCTCTGACTTTTCGCGGCACACTGTCTCGTGTTGAAGCTAGCCATCGCAGTAGGATAACAAAATACAGCAACAATAACGGTTCACTATAATACGAATAAGCCCAGGCCCGTCGAGAGGGTAGAGGGTTGAAGGGGGTATATTACCCTTCGTCCCGCGACGTTCGGGGGCCCTGCTGTCGCTCAGAAATATAAAGTACACCAGAATGCACCAATTTGAAAAGATCAATTTGTTTCCCCGGGCCCTGCTGTGGCTCTCGGCGTCCCTGAATAAACCGAAAAATGCGCCACGTAAACTGCTGTGCTAATGCTATGCTAACAGAAATAGGCATTTAATATGTAATATCACCACCACCATACTTGCAAAAGCCAACGACGATCTGAAATAGTCGCAATGTAATAATGCTGTCACGACGCGCTCTTGTCGTGTTTACAGCTACGGCTTAATACCCAGACTTTTGCAGTGCACAGCGAAAGTGCTTCGAACTTATAAAGCAAAATAATATGACCAAACACGCCTGTGAATTTCACGCTCGGCAGACAGACGGATCGGGCAAAGGTTTGCTAACGACATGCTAACTGGCTGCTGTTCGTCACACTGTATATGCCAACGTACACAATGGCCGAGCAGCGAGGACAATGCAATTCAGCAGCGCTTAGACGCGCCTAGATGCTTTATACGGCCAGCCAAACGACGACGTCGGCCAGACGGTCGTAAGCGGACACCACCGTAAAACTGATCATCAGCCACGCGGCCAACAAACTCGCCAGTCGTCATCGCACGCAGAATTAAACAGCCATTCTGTCCATTCTCTCTCCCGTTATATTCGATTATCGATTCATCACAGTCGCTCTGCGATTACAAGTTGACACGCCCGGTGGGCACAATTACTCGCAAAAGCAACGCATGTATAGGCAACATTCCGCATACAAATCTGCTGAAATCTGAGATACCGCATGGGCGACGCGCATAGAAAAACTACCGAACTGGAGTCGTTGAAAAAACGCCTGCATTGTCCAGTTACATATACATTGTAATTCGTAAGCGTTATGTATTTTTATGCAGTATATTTGTATGTGTTTATCAAAAGACGTGAAGAAAATCCGTTTCACGTTTAGGCTACGGTAGGCCTACTGACGTGACGTCATGACGTTCGCTCCACAGTTGAAAATATCTGCTTAAAATTGCTGCGGATTGTATTATACACTGTGTCCCAAAAAACATCCCCGACATTTTCGACTGTAACTTGAAAACCAATTACCAGATTTTGATAATTTTTGTTACGAATATTTCTGACACAACGTGCCATCAAATGACCTTGCAGTTTCCCACCTTACGTAATATATGCTTCTGCACTACCTAGGGAAATCAGATCAAGTGAAACATGTGTTAAAATAAACTGAAAACCTGAAAAAACATCCCCGACATTATCGATCGTAACTTGAATAAAGATTAGCAGATTTGAATAATATTTGGCAGAAATATTTCTGACACAACTGGCTATTAAATAAGTGTTTTAGTTTCCACCTCACCCAACATTTGCTTTTGCACTACCTGGGAAAAGCAGACGAAGCATAATACGTGTTAAAATGAATGAAAAAAAACGCCAATAAATGCTATCTATCCTAATCTGTGAGCCCCAACAGCCGGTCTATTACAAGGTTTGACTGTCATGCGGCAGCGTATCTACCAAATAAAGTTTAGAAACGTTTGTGAAGTCAAGAAGCGACTGGTACAGCCTGGATTGGTCTGGAGCAAAACATTATCGATACTGCTGTCAATGAATGGAGAAAGCCTCTCCTTGCCTGTGTTCGCATAGTTGGCCAAAGCTTTAAGCAATTTTACCGCAGGCAGTTGAAAAATGGATAACTGGATGAATTGTCGGCCACAGTGTCAAAAATGTAAACAAAATGTGTTTTACGCGTTATTAAACAATCATATCGCATTGGATAAAGTGACATTTCGCTGGTTGTGATTTCCCTAGGTAGTGCAAAAAACGTTGTGTGAGGTGGAAAACTAAATGGTCATTTGATGGAAAGTTGTGTCAGGAATATTCCTGCCAAACATTGTCAAAATCTGATAATTGGTTTTCAAGTTACAGTCGAAAATGTCGGGGATGCTTTTTTTGAGACACAGTGTAGTCAAAATGGTTAAATGCTATAGTTCTTCATAGAAAACCCATCTTATGACTACGGAGCGTAATCTGGTAAATTGCATTACACAGTGTTACCTGCCACCCAACACAGATAAACGTGCCCAGCCATAGCTCAAGCCAGACAGGCCGGTACTCGACTTACCTTCCCCGGAGGGATAGAAGACTAAGTTCATCTTAAAAATATATCGCAGCCGACAACTCCATGCGTGAAGTAAGTACGGTAATTTAACCAATGCCAGCAATTTACTAAACAAAGTAGATTCGAAGACCATATAGCAGTTTTTGTGCAAATATAACCGCATATTTTTATATCATGTACGTCGTACGTACATGAGATGTTGAGTGTGGCCTGCGTGCTGCGCAGAGCGATGCCAGTCGTCACGTTGGTGGCGATGCAACGGAACGCACCATCGTCCAGCGTCCGATCCACCCGACTGATGTGCAGATCACTGTCGATCTGATGTCGTCGACTAGTGTTGGCCAGCTGGCGGCCGTTCAACGTCCAGTAGAACATGATCTGCCGCCGGTTGGACACATCACAACGTAGCAGCGCCTCGGCGCCCTCGACAACGTTCTGGTTGATTGGAGACGGGTCGAAGTAGAAACTGTCTTGCTGTTTCGTCTTTGTTACCGCTGCACGCGAACACAGTAACAAACACGACACTGTTGAAAAAAGCTATAACCAAGAACTAAAGGTCATTAGTCCGAAGGAGCACTTGTCCGAAACTGGCTATAGGCCAAACTCGGTCCGCCATATAGCCAGAAGCCGGAACATCCAAGGGCCGACATGGCCAAGGTCCGCCAAATCCAAAGATGCAATTCCTAGACCTATTCCTAACCATATCCTTAACTCTCACGCTATTCGGACGAATACCCCTTCGCACTAGTGATCTGTACCCGTCAAGAAAAGTCCCGCACACTTGCTACAGCGCTGCTTATAAGAGCCACGCGAAGCGCTTTACCATCTCGGAAGCGGCAGTCGACTGGCGTGAGCTGATGATACCGCACTATGCGGCTATTCTTCCCCGCGCTAGCAAATAACTGGACCTCAGGTGCAGAATGCAGACATACCACTACCCCACTAGGGCCTCTACGTGTTCACCTCGTAACCCCTAAGCTACTACTCATTTCCCATCCCGTTCGCGCTAGAAAGCTAAGCAAATAACCCGCGGCGATATTCGAACCGTAAGCTGAAATTCACGAGTCCGATGTCCTACTTGCACCTTGCACGAAGCGACGATGACCTATGAACCATGCCAGAGGCGTATACATCATCATCATCACTATGGACAACAATAACAACATATCGAAATTTTGGAAAACAATAACCAGACTGCACGGGTCAGAGTCAGAGCAACGCGTCAGTCGGACGACCGAACCCGTCGCGTGCAGCGACGACGCACATGAAGCATGCAGTGAACTGACCGAGACAGAGAATACTACGCTGTCGTTGACGTCGCCAATATGGTTAAATGGTATAGCTCTTCATGAAAAACCCATCTCAAAACGACAGAGCGTCACCTGCCATATCGGATCACACAGTGTTACCTGCTACCCGACATAGGTAAACGCGCCCCGCCATAGCGACAGCCAGACAGGCCCGACAGACTCGATTTACCTACCCCAAAGGGATAGAAGACTGAGTTGACCTGGGCATTGGTTATATACCGAGACGGTTTACCTGTGTGCAATCAGTCACCCAAGCACCTGATACATTCCTGACCGGTAGTCGAACACACGACCTCGCGATCGCAAGTCAAACGTCTTATAACCGTTACACTAAGCAATCCTCGCAACAACGAATGAAGCCATTATGAAGGAGATCTTATGAGCACCTGTTGCCGTAAGAAAACACCTACATGTAAAACCGAACCTAAACCAAAACTCGCATGCAATTTCGTTTCAGGCAGACTTTTCATCGACCTGATGTTATCAGGTTTTTTGTGAGATCTGTGAGGTTGTAACTCTCTCGCTAACCCAAATTGAGTAAAATTTACTGCACAGCTATAGTTAGGCTCCGCGGTAAATACGACAGAAAGACGTTTACGTTTGTGGATGAGATGTAGCCAAAGAGTTGCTTTTCACGTAGGTTTTTATTATTATTATTATTATGCGTCGCTTAGTTCTTTCAACGATTTGGGGTGAATAAAGATTTTCAAGAAGCATGCACGAAGACAAAGCTGTGCGTCAGAGACACCTATGTTACTATAGAGCGAGCCGGAAGCGACGGAAGTGTCTGGATGCTACAAGCCAACTAGTTGTCTTCGGACTGCAGAAGGAAACCTCAGCAGACGAGGCAGGCAATTAGGCAACTAATGGCATTCGGCGACGACGTCTCAAGCTGCAGGGCTGAGCCGTGGCGCTCACAGCGTCGGTCACACGATTACGTGACGATACGCGCGTCTCTATGACGGCTGTATTATGACGATTCGTGCACTGGGCGATAAAAAAGAAAAAAAATGCCACCACGAGTGCTTTTTGCTTTTTGCTTTTTTGCAGCCGACAGATGACTAGAAAAGTGCAAAGTAAAACTAACTCTAGGTCTGCGCACTGAATTTTGCCACAAAGGCTGCAAGTAGCGAGATTTTTATCGGTTGCATCAATAATCAGTGCAAAAAGGGGTACTGATTACCGGAATTTTAGAACTGGGTCCGAGTATCCGGTTTCTCGTAATAACCACTAGTTTTAATTTAAAACTAAGGGAGATTCAACTTCAGCCATATTCGTTGATGGATTACACTTGAAACTCACTAGCGACGTATATATGACGAAAACCAAGTCACGGAACCTTTTCTGCTTCTATCTAGATCGGAAAAACGTAAGATACAGTCCACGAATCGTTCTCTATTACAGCACTGAAGGAAGTGTACGAATCGTCGCAACACCATCCACACGACGACCCCGGCCTGTCGTCGCTCGCCGCACACTGATTTATTACTGCACGTCAGGACTGCGGCTGCTGATGATGCCGCCGGCGACGGCGTAGGGAACGATGACGTCACGACGATGACGTCACCGCTGCCTGGCCACGTGACTGCCGGCCGCTGATTGCTGCCGCGCAAATAACAACGTTACGTTACGTTACGTTGTGTCGATGATAACGATGGACGCCAACTACGACGAACTGCGGTTTGGCAATGATGGGGATCAGCAAGTAGTATGCTACAGCTCGCAGTGGTGATCTATTCCACGATTCCGCGATCGACCACCACGACAATTGCTGCCCGATCCGACAAACGCACAACGTGTCAGTCGTTCATCCGGACTCGTGTGATACAGGCACGTTGTAGTTATACCCTGTTTACACGATGAAGCAAACTTAGAGCACACGTCGTACACGTGCATTTTGAATACGTTTGCTTCATCTTTGCTTCATGTTTGCTTCATCGTGTAAACGGGGTATTAACGATGTGGGAAACAGCGATATGCAGCACAAGTCGCAATACAGTTTTCTTGCGCGGTCGTCCTAATGAGCCGCATTACGGGTCTAGTCCCGGTGTGCGTCCGTTTTTACGCTCGTCTGTCCCGTACGGTCCCACATGGACATCTAGTAGATGTCCATGGGTTCCAACTCGACCACTGCAACTCGACCACTGTGGATAAAATAGTAGCTTGCTAAACCACAAAGGCCAAAAACAAACATATCGTCCAACACGCCGGATATCCAAAGAAACCGATATAACAAAGTGTAGCATCGTACAGATCATTCACTGCATTTTCGGTCAGAAGTGTATTTTGTTCACCAACACGCTTGCTGTCTATTATTGTTAATTTTTCTTGCATTTGTATTTCACAAGGTAGCGTAGTGACATAGTCAACGTGTGATAAAATATTCAATAATCACTTTATTGCTAATTGTCCGCAGAATGCAACAGTGAAAAAAAAACTGAAAATCGGTTAATATTTAGCAAAGATATGAACAAAAGTAAAGTAGCACGTTTTTATGGCCCACAGTGTATATAGATACTTGCTTTCTAAGTTCAACTAACTAAATGTCAACGTATATAATTATGCTTCTTGTGGTAAGCGTAAAACTACGAAGCACCACGCGAACCAGCAATATATACAGCGCGGGAATGGATGATTCGTGCTGGACGAATGGCGGCGCTCCCGCGGTTCCGTGAAGTCAACGAAATGGAACATGACGGGCGGGTTTCTGGCAATGATTACACTGCTAATGAAATTAACGCCGTAAGCAGCAGCAGCAGCAGCGACGGTTACAAGCGACGGCGTCGACGCCGGGCGCGTGGTAGAAGACGCCTAAACATTTACAGACATGGCCAAACAGCGTCTGTGCATGCAGCTCGTATACCATCGCGTATAGACCGCGGTGTGCGTCGGGGGCTAGTCCTTCTCGGCGAAATAGCAAGTAAGTAAGTAAGTAAGTAAAGTAAATTTGTATAGCGCATACTCAAAAAGATCTCTAATACCGCGAAGTAACAACACAAATTATGTTAGCACTTTTCTGCGCAAGCCATTAAATGCCTTCGTTATTTAAAAAAATTCCTGTTTAATAAACAGCTATCTGAACGTATTGTGAGTTGTTCTGCATAATGAACAGTGGCTTAGGCAAAAATGTGAACTGGGGCTTCAACCCTTTTCGGTTCACCTACCCTCCCATTTTCTCCCCTCTCTTCCTTTTACTCTTTTTCTTTCTTTTCCTTTGTCCCCTTCCTCTCCCTGCCCTGTAGAAGTAGAATCCTCAAAATCCAGCTATAGAGAGTCTGGGAAGCATTGTGAGCTTCCCGGCGGGGTCTGGGGCGGAACACCAGCCGAAATCGAATTTGGCGTATCACGCGTTTAAAATTTGACATCTGGTAATAGCAGTTTTCATTATTTTCCTAAAAATCAACTGACCAAATGTAGTGCAGTTTTAAATGTGCGTCTGTCTTGTCTGGAGCACTGCGGCCCTTGTCTATACGCCAATGACGCCAAAGAAGACGGGTCTATACGCTGACGTTGCGCTAATCTCCAACTCCCGCGTAAATAATGCTCGCCGGTAGTTAAAGCACAGTACGTTTGTACCACAGAATGCTGGCAGTAGATCTCAAAGACTAACTGGAGTCTTGAGGCTCGGTGAATCAAGACAACGGTGACAGTTCGTTACTGTACGATATATGTCGTGTCACCGAGCACGCGAACTGTCCTGCATCAGTCTGCCGGCACCGGGAGTGTAATCCGTTTGTATTACAGAGCTCATACTTAATTATCGATGTATTCATTCGTCGGCGACGAAGGACCGCTAATCAGGCTCCGGTCCGGTCATCTGTCCCAGTCGATGATAAAGTCAATACGAACGATCCGTCTCAGCCGCAGCAGCTGCAGCAGCAGCAGCAGCAAGAGCCAGTTAGATGCGCAAGCTTCTGCAACGAGACGGCCGACGAAAGCGAAGAGTCAGCGGCCGATCCAGAATTTTGGATGGAATAGAATGGGAGGGGTGGTGTCCCCTATGGAGCCCTTCCCTAGTGGGGGTAGGCTATGGTCTAAGGAGAGGACACAGCCCCATCCGCATAAAATTTTGTGAAAGTTGTATGCAGGAATAATGCCTTTGTTGCAAAATTTACATCTGGCCATAGAAATGCATGCAGTCAATGGGGGAGGGTCTTTCCCTTACCTGAATCCGCCACTGCGAAGGGTTCGTGCAAATGATGGCTGGTATAAGCAAACGACCGGTCCAATACATCAGCCTACATTAGGCCGCAAGTCGGTCGCATTTCTAGCGCCAGTTATAGGCCTGCAGTTTGGAGCGGACTGTTGCCGCTAAGTATTACGCTCCGCTGCAGTCGATCTTCTGACATTTCTCTCTCACATCACAATACATTACGACAACGAGCAACCACAGTAGGCTTACAGTAACTCGCATGTGCAGTCTGTGGTCACCACGACTGCAGCTTGTATCATTTTCAAACCAGTCACACGCTGCTTAAATTGGGATTCAACTTTCTTCACGGCCCTCCTATAGACCCCCTACAGTTTGTTTATTTCGACCGGCAGCAGGAAGTCAACAGTCTTGTTAGCTGCCTACACTGCTGCAAGGCAGGAGCCTTCAGCTGCGATCTCCAAAAATCAGCTGCCCCTTAACTACTCCGCAGGTGCTACGCTATTGTACAGCAAAAAATGGACAATACAGATATTGACAATTGGCGCGCTGACGTCGAAATGTATATAGGACATTCGCCGCTTTTTTTACTCATGCGCGACGAGCGCGACAGCACCATGGGATCACCAGCATAATGACCAGTCTATCACGCGCTGCGACGCAGTGAAAGTCGCGTACGTTGTGCAGTGAAAAAAACTACGCCAAAAAACGATAGATAACCGGCGCAAACCGTCACGCAGCAATACGAAACCTAGCGGTCGACTGGAAAGATCGATTGAGAGAGAACGTACGTGGCGTCAATTTGAAGCCACGTACGTTGATATCTCTGTCCATGTCGTCAATCTGCTTTTGGCAGTTAAATTTTTGCGATTTCTGATAAAGGCAAAGATTGCGATGAGACGAACTCGTGGCCAGCGCTTTAACAATTTCGGCAGTGGCAGCTAATTGGCATAAGCTAATGATACCGCAGCGCACTATGCGGCCATCCATTGATGGCGTTAACGAACAACTGAACTCGCGGTTTGCAGCTAGCAGATATACCACCGCCCCAATCAGCCACACTAGGCCTTCACCCCGTAGCCCGTAAGCTACTATTCATTTCCCGTCCCACGAAGGATAGGAGGCTGAGTTGGCCTGAGACAAAATCGCATGCGAGTAGTTTGAGGTCTGTTTCAGTTTTACATGTAGGTACGCCCTTAAGTTAACGGCAACGTCGCGAAGATGCTGACAGCTGTGAATGGAAAATACGTCATATCGACCAGGCGGACACCTGCCAGCCTGATAACCGACATCACTGTCATTCATCGTCATCGATGATGAGTTGCTACGTACTCGTCAACGACCAACGTGTTCGACCCCGCTGATGATTTTTAGCACACATATCTCAACGTTACGCTGAGTTGAGCGAAACAGATGACTGACTATTTACTATACAAAAGAAAGATAAAGACACAATGCGCGCGCCAAGGCGCATCGAAAAACTGCCGCGAAAGACTGACAAGTCTGTCCAATGCCCGGGAAGGCAAGTCTGTGCTCTTGAGCAGCCAAAAAACGGTGATGGGCCTAATAAATGTTGGGGACGATTCAATTGATTTCCGTCAAATAACAAAGACAAAAAAATCTTTGACATTTAATCCAGGCTGAACTGCTTGAGCTAAAATAATAAACGGTCGAATTTCTTCACACTACTCAGAATCCACCAATGGGCCAAAAATCGAATAGCAATGATAACATGAAACTGGCAAATCACCTAAAAATACAACAAAAAGGAGCGTCCACATGAACCAGAGCTATCACTCTACCTTCCGGTAACTTTGGCGCCGGAGTGCTACTCAACGGATTTTCATCGGCGTTGACTGCAAAGCGATCACTATGGACCGCTGTAACGTTGTCATCACACAAACACAAGCGACAAACAAGCAATAATGTACCTGCGTAACTGATGCAGACGAAGGCAACGCCAACGCGCGCGCGCACGACGCATTCCGTACATCAGATCACAAACACATTACCGCTAATCAGACTGTTCGTTCCGAAGAAACGGGTGCCTGGGACTGCTACTCGTGGGCAGTGGCGCCATAGTCCCCCAAATTTGGTTCAGTGAGGTGAGCCACAATGCATCTGACCCTTTCCAGAATTAGCAATAATTCTTTAACACGTTTTCTATACACGTAGGCGTCGGTAAAACCGAAGTTAATAATATTTTAACAACGACGGTTCATTTTTGTTCACGGAATCAGAGTTTCCTTCAAAAACATCACACTTTTCCTGCGCAATGTACCCGTGTTATTTTCTCGCTTTCTGCGTAGTGTTTGGCACCGTTAAATTGCGTAGCCTATATGCTAACTCAGAGTGAATCGTTTATTTGCACCCCCAAAGTTGACATAATACCCCTACTATGTTTGGGTGAAAGTTCACAGTCCATCAGCGGTTTGCCACACCTGCTCGAGCATGCGCACTGCACAGGACGCGAGATATGGATTAGGGCGGTGCGATATGGCAGCGGAGGTCATTAGTAGAATTAGCGCTGGTTATCCGCGGGCGGAGGAAACAAATGGTCCTGGGAACGCGAAATCCGCATAAACTCACTAACGGTGTTAGAACGATCTGATCCACGGAAAGCGTTTCAGTAATTCTGCATAAATCACACAAACTGCACAGCACAGTGCGCGCTAACCAGCAAAACCTCCGGAGTGCAATTACTTAACATAAAAAAGACTCTCAACTCAGCTAAGACACATAAAGAACAAGCAAGAAAATGTATAGACTACAACCCCGACGACCAGCACGATATGCAACCCTCCCTACAGTTTTAAAACTGTTTTCGTTAGTTGATTTAGACACTGAATGACAATTTGAAGGCGTCGCACAAAATAAGCTACTGATCACTAGTAATAATCTATGCTTAATGCTGATGCAAAGTATCCAGTCAAATAGTATAGGCCTACAAGGAACAGCTTTCAAACGGTTATGCCAAAGCAGCAGGGGAGCAAAATGACAGGCAATAAAAACAGCTGCGTTAAATCCTCGTTGAGCAATATTTATTTACTGTAGGCCTAGATGTGCCCATGCAGCAGGTGAAAGCGAGGCGGGACGAATTTGCAGTTAACGCTATATGACAGTCGCGAGTCGCGACTCGATTCAAACGGCGCTGACAGCAGATTTCACTTCGTTGTCGGCGTTCGGGTAGTCATAGCTGTCAAGCCAGAGAGCTCCGCCTTGCTGCACCGACACAGTGCAAGACGGCCCGGAGGCACGGAAGCTGTAAGCAAGGCCGTAACTAGAATGTATTTTCGCGGGAGTGGAAGGGGGTTATACATAATTTATCGAGGGCGGTAATAGTGTTGACCCTGGGCAGACATGAGTCTATTATTGCACAGAAAGCGTCAAAGGAAGGAGAATGGCAAAGGGAATTTAACGCTCCTGGTGCATAGCGTTTTGGTATTTTTTGACATCTTAAAGCTTATAAAGGTCAAGCTAAAAGGTTGTCTATAGCTCTTAATGGTAACCAATCACAGAGCTATATACAAAGAGTCACCTGCCATATAGATCACACAGTGTTACTGCCACAGGAGACAGGTAAAAGCGCCCGCATTAACCCCAGCTGAGCAAGCACCTACCCCAAGGGACAAAACTAACAACTAAAAAGTCATTCTTGCTCTTGTCCCCCTGCAGGTGTCATGATAGATACACAGTGACTTAAGTCTCTGGGAAACGAGCGGACAAGCTATTGGTGGCTGAGTAGCGGGCACTGCAGGCCGTTGCAAACTACACGTTCACCACCGTCAAATTCCCGCACGGTCAAGGCAAAGGTAAAGGTAAAGTCCAGTACTTGCTATAGCGCTTCTTACATGAGACGAACTCGTGGCCAGAAGCGTTTTGACAATCTCAGAAGTGGCAGCTGATTGGCATGAGCTAATGATACCGCAGCGCACTATGCGGTCATCCATTGCCCGTGTTAACGAACAACTGGATCCGCGGTTTGCAGCTAGCAAACATACCACCGCTTCAATCATCCACACTAGGTGAAGGTCATGAGTCTTTAACTTGTTGAAGTTTCATCGTATTCAGAAAAGAAGAACATTGAAAGAAGCCGATGGACATCTTGAGATTATGATAACGAATGCAGGACGGTTAAGACTAAAACCGATGGAATAGTTTCTAGTTGCCTACTTAATTGGTGATTTAAATGTCCGACTGCGAAACGCCTGAAAAAAGAGAAACGACGAAAGGCGCATATCAATGAAAACTTAAGAAATTTTTGACGACTAGCAGTAAGCGAATTTGTGCGCACATCTGTTTGGTAAGCTAACAAGAATGCAATTTTCATTTTTACTGACTTTTCAACTTGTTTTCTTTTAACTGCCGTTCTTTCGCACGTACTTTGACTCGATTTTGCATCAGCATGGGCATCGATATGTCATTTTACAAGAAAATTCTGTAATAAAATTCTGAAAAGTAGAGACTGCACTCGCAGAAAAGTCAGATTAGGCTAACCGTAGGTCTAACTGACAAACTCTTAGAACCAGGGCCTAGTCTTTTTTTAAAAAATAAGCACGGGCCACTAGCGAAATAGCGGTTAAAATGCCACCACAAAATTCGCGTCTTAGTAGAATAGCATCGGCGAAAGTTAAAGCGCATAAAAACAACTACAAGAAGACACGGCAGGAGACTGGAGTACTTACCGAAAGTCGTAATAATCAGCGCGAATACCGTTAACCGCATTTTACGGTCGCCGAAGCGCGTGATGTCCATCGCGACGACGACGACGACGACGACGATGAAGAAGCGTACTGACGATCAGCTGACGAACTACCGCGCACTGCAGCGCCACCCACAGCGCACAGACTGAAACCGCCGAGTGACTGCAGCGATCCGTGCAACGCTTGTTTACAGTTGGCCGCTTCACGCCCGTAGCCCTCCGCGCAGCGACCGTCGAAATATAGTTCCTATCGGTTCACACAACAGACGAACATGACAGGCGGTGCGCGCGTCGTTTGTGAGAGAAAGCAGTCGATAATGCATTGAATACATACACGGTTATAACCGCGACGACTGCCTTTGGTGATAGCACCGGCAAATTGAGGCTGCAAAGGAGCACCTGTTGTATTAATGCGCCTCGACGGCGATTATGAAAACCCCGAGAAGCGTGATGAACCCCCCCCCCTCCACGGCGAGACGTCTGCTACCCAGTTTCGTTGGCGCTCGGCTAGCCCGTGGGAACGTTTGAGACTAGCATGGGTTTCGCTATAGGGTTTATCACGAAACGTGCTAGTCTAACGCAGTGGCACGTTCTAAGCATCTTCTTTGCTGCTGTCGTATATTAAGCCAATTAGGCTTTAAAAATCTCTGCTTTCAGTTGCAGTCTGGCGATAAAATATAAGAACTGCTACTGCGGAAATTTTTTTTTCATTTTATTGTTAGGAGGAGACAGACCGTTAAGCTGTAAACGTAAAGGTCTGGCTCTTTGCTACGAGTTGTCTGTCGTCTGTCTGTCTGTCACAGATGTAGGGCCTAGCCTATTGTGGCTAGGCCGAAACGGTGGGTCATACTGGAAAACTTATTACACGGTTAATTAGCCTGGTGTGGTGGCTCTTCGCTTGCAAAATGTCAGCGATCCAGTCCAAGGAAAACATTTCAAATTTGGTGTTGAATATACGGGAATAGAAAAAATGTGCGTTTTTCGATCGATAGGCCTAACTGACCGTGGCCCGTATCTCAGAAACGGTGAAAGATAAGGCCATTAATTAGACCAAGGTTGCTATTAATCACTAACAGAAAATAGCGTAAGCCCTTTCACATGACACGAAAATCATTGACCTTGGATAACCTTGAAGGGTCATTATGCATGCACGCTGCTATGCCAATACGCGTACGGTATTGTGGCTGAACTGTAAGGCGTAATAATTAACGGTATGGGGTTAGCGATGGTACCATTAGGTAGGGTGATGACGACTTCCTATAGATTGTCAGTTGTAACCATGCGTTTATCTGCAGCGGTTTGGTCGCAATTAGGAATGCCAAGTTGCTGCCTGCACCATGTGCGTCGAATTACCGTATTGTATCCTAGCGTTAATTGTGGAGTTCGATATAGCAACATCACCATAGCTTGTATGGCACTGCAGTCACTCTAGAAAATCGCTTTCTTTCAGCGGCCGGAAGTCGGACGCTGGCTTTCAGATGTAGGCCTATGCGGTACGGTCGGCCGACCCTATCGACAGCTGGGTTTCTTGCTTATTTCATGATATTCAGTGTAATATTAAAGCTCGCAACACTGTAAACATAGTGACATGTACTAAATAGCAAATGTGAGAACTGAAGTACAATTTAGCAAAATAATTTGGCAAAAGGCTATGTAGGATATTCGCCGTGGCAAATCCACCCACAGACAGACGACAGACAGACGGAACATGTTACGAAGAAATGTGTATGAATAGGCGGAATTGCGTGCGCTGCAAAAGCAATTACGCTTAAAAGATATTGCAGCATAACAATATGCACACTTTTCTTACAGTAAAATTTTAAAGCAAACAAAAACTGTACCAATATTTCTGACGGGTCAATCCAATAAAAATTTTGGAGACGGGATTGTTTGTTTTAGGCATAGATGTAAAAACATTTTAAATTTTTTTTATAAAAGTATAAAAACACGTTTTTATGTTTTTTTTATTTTTTATGTTTTTTATTATTAATAGTTTTTGTGGTTTTAATGTCATGTTTTTTGTTCTTGTTAAATCGTTAGAATAAATTGCTACAGATGTGTTAAAACTGTTAACGTGACTAGTATAC
>Ga0209671_1002382_pt1 | contig 17130 bp, 9 predicted proteins | sample WorMetHERISLAND2_2_FD_187401 | JGI IMG/M metagenome (GOLD analysis project Ga0209671, IMG submission 187401) | Marine gutless worms symbiont microbial communities from Max Planck institute for Marine Microbiology, Germany - Olavius geniculatus... | ecosystem: Host-associated > Annelida >...
GGTTATAATCCGACTGCAAATGCAACGAAACAGCGTTCTACTGTGTACATTCAATGTTCACACAAAATTGTATATGATACCAAACATTATTTGTTTAATTCTGCTGAATGAACAGTTTCTGAAAAGGGCTTCTAGTAGCACTAGCCGGCACTAAATTTACCGGTAAAATCGCGAAAGATATATTTTCGGACTGTCGAGGTAAACGGTTACGATTAAGAACCATAAGTCATAATGCTCTAAAATGAATGTAACGATAAAAACACTTTGTTCATCAACAGTTTGTAATAGTTACTTGATCACTAAAGAAGCACCTGCTCTCAGCGATAAAAGCGTCATCTCGTTGCTAAGCGACCGGTCAGTTGCTGTCAGCCAAGTAAGTAACAGAGTAACACTCTGCAGCAAAAAAATGACAACACAAGTTACAACTTACAACGCGGCTTAAGCAACGAACGCATTTCAAATTCAAGTTCAACGATCACTGCGAATTTACGACGATTAACTTGATATTATATTAGGAGACATAATAATTGAACGAGATAAGTTCTAATCGGCAAGCGATTAGAATCTACCACATTTCCACCCAATTCAGTTCATTTCGTTGGCTGTGTACGCGCCTTAACAGAAACCGATGAGCACAACGACAGCCGCTATATTTGCCTTTATAAACACGATAACTTGTAACTTACTGGTAACATAACATGTATGTGTCCGTTTTTTGTTGTAATCCAAAACTGATAAGGTAAATGGGTCGTAAGAATATGCTTATTGTTCTCAGTCAGTTCTCACGTTAGAGTGGCTCAAGATGTTTTCTCTTGTAAGCTCAGCTAAGCTGAGATATGTTCTACTATTACCACTGCAGTAGCGATGGAAAGCAGACCAAAATGTTAAGACAAAGACCAAGACTGCTTGTGATGTTGTGGCCAAGATGTTTCGAGCGACTGCTGAAGTAGTTCTTCAAACTTACTCACCTTGCGTTACTCGTACACATCTTTGCCTTGCAGCTGGTACTGAAAAATAAAACTATATTAAATACCAATACTAAGACCAGTCTTGTCGAAAGACCACTGTCTCAAGACTTTCATATTTCCTAATAGGGCGTACGTAGGTCAAATCCACTCCCCTTCCTAGTCCAGATATGCCAACATTTCCACCAAGCCACCAATGGCATGTTTTGAACTGTCTGGTAATCTTGGCTTATTCAATGCTTGGTAAATCAGTGCCTAATTACAGAACTTCGTCACATGATTTAAGTTATGTCTGAAATGTTCCAAGGACACTCAAACATTAGTGATTGCAATCCCAGGATCCCAAATGTCGGCCGTATTTGCCAATCACTAATCCCGGGAATGGCCGATGTCCCAATTTGAGGATTACAAAAATTTGTTAAAATTGTATTTTTTTCAAGTGTTGAATAATACAAATAATTCCACGCATGCTATAGTCCTACTACTTGATCTGTACTGTAATTTGTATGTTGACAGTCGCTGTCACTGTTGTTGTTTTCTTCTGGCGCTCGATCAAAGATCATACGCAACCGGCCTCGTAGCGAGGCCAGCATCCCTCAGGCAATTGAGTGCTACTTTGGGTTCATTGAACAGAAAGGTGAAGGGATCATTCTCATCGAAATGGTGGCTGCGTGCATGTTCCAATAGTCATTAGGTGTACCAGCATCTCCTCTGCCTGACCACATCACTGACATGTGACCGGTTCAGGCTGGTCTTGGTTTCTCGTTATTCTGTTGCGGTACCATGCCAACTCTGGTGTATGTTCTCCTGTACGGAGGCGTGAAAGCAGAGTCCTTTGTGAAGGTGTAAAGTCTTTTTCTTGATCTCTGTTCACATATGTGGCATGGGGTACTGCTGGCTTGGCCATCCTACTCCATTTGCGAGCACAGTGATGACGGATTTAACTATTTTAGCAGTGCTAAAGTCCACTGGTGCTGCTGTCTGTGGTAATGAGGAGGCATCCTTCGCAATAGTATCAGCCTGCATGTTTCCCTCTATCCCGCAGTGACCAGGGATCCACAAAAACGTCATTTGTCACTGTCACTCCCCATAGTCCAGATATACCTGCTGTAGAGATCTAATACATCAATGCATGAAATAAATCTGTTGAGCATATCAAAATAACGAGCAATCTGTAAGTCCAATCCTGCAAACAGGATCCCAGGAATACAAATTTCTTAGTCCCGAGACTGAAATTCAATCTTGGGATTGCAATCACTATGCAAGAAGTACCAAAACAAAGCAACATCGTATGGAAGTCAACACGTGTCTTTAATTACACACGGAACTTCTACAGAAAATTCACAAACCGATGACAATCACATAATACCCTCAGTTCACACAGAGAAGACATGAAGAAGAATGCCAGCAGTCTGCACAATAATCCACGGGAAACGTTTAAGTGTATTTTTAGCAACAAAATGATTTACTGCAAAGCTTACCAAGTATATCTCAGTCACCAATGTTAGAGATTAAAAAAATGAATATGAGGCACACAATTTTGTACACAACATTTGAATTTTTCGACCTGTAAGTGATATTTCCAACAAAGACTCAAGTGTCAGTTGAGCAGACAGACAAAAATATGTGCAATAATGAGAAAATGAAAAAATATAATCAATACAATTCATCCAATTAAGCATCTATTATTAAACTGTTGACATTTTTGACAACTGTACTGCTTGCTCAGAACGATTTCAGAACAATGCTGCTGTGAGAAAACAAAAGAATGGACCACAGGATCAAGGAAGGAATATACACCAGAAAAAAACAAAAGAAGTTGAACCGAGAAAAAGGGTCCTACCAACTGCCTCATATCTGTGACAAATTGTTTTTTGCAGCGATATCCGCAGAAAACAGAAATTCCTCCGAGGAAGGCAGCACCAACTGCCAAAACGTCAACAGGTTGTGAAATAGAGGAACTGCAATACGACTAATTATCAGTGAATTAGCTACCATCTGCACCTATTAATCTAAACAAAGAAATAACAATCAAATGCGAATTCAAAACTACACCAAATGTTATACTGCCCATGGTATTGAAGAAGAACAAACCCTGCACATATTCAGTATTCACATATTCAAAAACTACACCAAATGTCAAACTACACCGTGTCCGAAAAAAACATCCCAAATGTTATCGATAGTCTCCTGAAGAAGAGATATCCAATTTTAATAATTTTTAATACAAATATTTCTGGCACAACTGGCCATCAAAAGACCGTTCAATATTTCACCTCACCCAATGTCTGTTTCTGCTATCTGGGGAAAACAGAACCAACGAAATATGCATTGAAATGAACGGAAATACGTCAGAAAGCATCCCCAACATTATCGATTGTAACATGAAGAAGAAATGACAGATTCTAATAATTTATGGTGCAAACAATTTTGACACTACTTGTCATTAAACGACCATTCTAGTTCCCACCTCACCAAATGTCCATTTCTGCACTACCCAAGAGGCAAAATAGGATAAAAATGCAATATTTCGCTAATTTTGTTTCCCAAGGTAGTGCAGAAGAAGAAAATGTGTGTGGTGGGAAATTGTACAGTCGTCTGATCGCCAGTTGTGTTAGAAGTATTAGTGACAAAAATTATTAAATCTGATAATCCTTCTTTAAATTACAAGCGAAAATGTCTGAAATGTTTTTTTCCGGACAAGGTGTATATTATTCCAAGTATCAAAAAATTCAAAGCATGAACCGTGAAAACATTCAAAACTACACACTGTTCATCCGTAGTGCTCCGTAGTCTTATGTTAGTCAACGAAAAGAGTACATCAACCATTACAAGTGACGACACATCATCAACGTGAACATCAGTCATCGCTGGACAGTGGACACTGTTCTATTCCACATTCACTCCATGGGGTTGATCTGTTCAGTACCATTTATTGTACGACTGGTTGCCGGAAGTTCCAAAGTAAGGATAGTTAGCGGAAGCAGAAGTGGAGCTGTTGTACTGGCGACTGGTGTCAGTTCCGACCTGAGCGTAATTTCCACCGCTGCCACTGCCACGATAGACCGAGCCCATCGACTGCCACTCGCCCACGGTCACTCCAGACGCATGATGTGCTACATACAATCCATCAAACAATGTAGCACCACAGTGTCACAAACAAATCACAAATTACAAACCACAAACTTCACGAATAACATTAACAGGGTTTCCACAGATCTTCTGTAGCAAAATTTGATGACTTCTCCAGTCATGGAATAACAATTTCCCTGATCTTATTGAAACCATAACCCTATCACACTCACACAAATGTCAGAAATGGTATATTTTATCATAAAGGAATGAAACGGTATTAATGGAGCAATATGCAAATGATAAAGGCTCTGGTCAGGGCCAGAGGGGCAAAGCCCCCTTAAGCTGAAACACTTCCAGCTTTTGAACGGAAGCCACAATTAGTCTGCTTTTTAATATTTGGAGGTGCAAACGTGACAAAATCATTTTCCCTGACTTTTCAAAAAAATATTTTTCCATGACCTTTCCATGACCATACAAATTCCCTGACTTTTTCCAGTTCTCCCTGACCTATAGGAACCCTGCACTAAAAACAGAGAAAAAAAATCAGAAGATAGATAAAGCGCTAATGCTAGAAGCTTTCACCGATGCTATCAGAGACACAGCTCATTCGACATTTTCAATTATCTTTTGGATTCAGGACTATATGAATTTTTACAGCACTGATCTCCCATCATCCATCCAAAAGTGAGTGAATAGGGTTTAACATCCCACCCGACACAGTCATGTCGGGGACGGCCTTTTCAAGCAGAATGCACACAAACACATAACAATAAAATGGTAAGTGTAGACTTTACAATAAACAGAAACCTTTACAGAAACAGAAAATAAGCTTAACCTAAAATTGTAAGTTAAAGTTAAAGTTAAAAACGAACTTATAAAGCACCATAAAACTAAACGTGTGTAAAGATACAGAGGCGCTGGCTACGTTACAGTTAACCACTGTTTTCAAAAGCAACAGTAAACAGATGTGTCTCGAGTCGACGACGGAAAGCAACGAACTCCATTATATGCGTGCATATGTAATTAACATAATGGTAGTTCTAATAATCTTCCCTGTTATCCTCCAGACAGTCATCAATGTGACAATGCTGTCTATTGGAGGAGCAATGATACATGTTTGAAGTCAGCTAGTGCATTTAATTACACAGTAAGTAACAAACTTTTGCAGAGCATTTTTAAAAACAGAAAACAAGCTTTCAGTTAACTCTTAAGGCACAGGCTGGAAAATACTGGTACAGTCATTACAGCAAAACATCACCGAATTAAAATTTGTCATGGAAAACTTTTCTTCTGCATTTATCATTGTAATATTATTCTGCCAAAATGCACATCGTTGCTTAATGCTTATGCTGTACAACTGTAGAATATTTTGCCCAAGAATCACAGGTGTATATGCCCCAAAATTGTTCACTGCAAATAATGCAAACACAGCACCGACAAATCTTCATTAATGCTTCAGCTCACAACTGATGTTTTAGGATATAACGGAAACTGACTGCGCATGGTAGAAGTGCCAGCATATGATGGCATCGCAGAGCCTGAACTTCTGTAATCTGTTGACCCCCTGGTCCACCCACTTGTAGCGGATGATGCCACTTTCTCCGACTCCCTGTTCACACACAAGTAGAAGCATTTAGTCAGCATGGGCCAAGTTATAACCAACTAGAAATTTGGGGCAAAGTCCAATGTGAGTCCACCTGGCGCCGTAAGTTGATTGTGGGAAAAAGAAAGCTGAAATTCCCCTCATTGCAATGTCATGTGGCCCGAACTCAAATGCATTAGCATACGTAGAACACGCAATGTCGACTTAGGGTAGGCTGAATTGTAACAACGGAACTTTTTTTGTTAGTAAACCAAAGTTTGCCAATTTTTTTCGCCCAAAAGGGGAAAGGGTGTTATAGATCACTTGCTATTCCGATTTTTGATTTTTTGTTCCGTTCCAGAGATATTGGCGGTCAAAGTCTAAAACTGTTGAAAGTCATGCCCACTGTTGACTGAGTGCGTCGGAATGAGTCAACAATAACAATAATAGTGAACAGAATTTCATCAATTTTTCTTCATCCAACAGGAGAGGGGCTGTAATTTATCACCCACTATTCCAATTTTTGACGTTTCACTCTGTTTGAAAGATATTCACGATCAAATTTGAAAGTTGTTCTAAATCATGGCTATTCATCACGTTTTTTGCCCTCCTAAATTTTACTGAGGCGGTGCCCCCCAAAAGTTATACCCACATTATCACCCTCACTTACCAGCACATCACATGGTAAAGTTTTGTGAGGCTATTCCCCTTAGCTCCAAAGTTATAGTCTCATATGCTACATTTTAAGCCAATTTTGGACCCCCTTTGAAAAAAATTGTAAAAGGGACCACATCAAACTACACTATGTAATGTACATCCCTGCATTGTTTTTTCACTGGTGGATTGTCTGATGTGTTGGAAGGTTGCAAACTGGCATTTTAAGTCACATTTGAACTTTCAAACACACTTGACTGTAAAATTTTAGTTCGGTTGTTTGGCACTTTTTGGCATTACTCTTCAAACATGGGAGTAGCAGTCAATTACGGCATCAGTCTGGCATTAATTTGGCAGTAACAAATGACTGTATAGTAGATGCTACTGTTCAAAATATGGCATTTGTTTGTCAGTGAAACAGATTACATATAGTATCGTTAGGCAAAAGAGTTGCTAACCCAATGCAATTGCGGAATTCAGCGGTGAATACAATGCACATAATTTCAGTTCATCAACAGACCTTGAGCGCATTGAAGCATCACGCCTATCAGAAGCACCATACTGTCCACCAGTCTTCTCATAGTAGTTACCACTTCAACACAAACAACAATCATTCACAAACTAAACTGCTACATACCGTACATGTTGCACATGAATGTAACATTATCACATATCACCTTTCAGCACGATGACAGGATTGGATCGGCATAAGCTAGAACAATCCGACAGCTCATAATAAGACATTTAGCATCGTGATAACCGATGACAACTAAAAAGCCAAATTACACATGAAAACATCAGACTGAGCTGAACGTGCACACGGTGACTACATGTGACGAGGCTCGCACCACTTCAGCCAAGAGTAAAATCAAAACTTAGACATCGTAAAAGAACACACGGCAACAAGCAGCATTTGCCAAGCTTCTAGCTCAGGCACATTTAATGTGACATTTTATGCAACGTTTTATTAGCATCGTACATTACGTAACATTTGCATACATGTATTGTACAGCCTTTTGCCTGCAATACTAATCAATGTTCACTCATTCAAAACCAAACTGTTTGACACCGGCTAGAGTAAATGTGAATACTTGTTCCAATCTCTGCTATTATGCACTTCCAATTCATTCGTGACACCTGATGCAGTGGTGCTATATATAAATCATGTGTATTGACTGAGCAATGCTTAAAACAGCCACCTGCTGCCACTGTTGTACATGTTGTAGCCATATGATGACGACGTTGGCTCCCGTGTCTCCACAGTCTGACGCTTTGATGCCTGCCAATACGCGTCTTCAGTGGATGCCGACTGCCGCTTCAACTCAGACCTGATTAATACACCCCCCATACACACTATGTACAGCAACGTACTTCAAATGCCCATATGAAAACTAGTCACCATAAACAGCTGCAATAATAGGTTCAAGATCGCAAATAGCTGTTTAGTGGAAAATAATTGCAGAGATACAGAGTGTCACTTGCCACATAGAATCACAGTGTTACCTGCCACCCGACACAGGTAAACTTGCCCCAACTTAACCCCAACCAGAAACTCAATGTATCTACACTGGACGGATGTAAAGTTGCATAGTCTTTCGTGTTGGTTATGGCCACGGCACACTAGCACTACAAACGGGCAAACAATTTATAGTCACAATTCCATACCCTGCACTACATATAATATGCAGTAGAAACCACATGCACACACACACAGACTAAAGATGACATGGAATGAATTGGCAAGAGTTAGACTAACTGTCTGTACTGTGCTGCCTGCTGGCGCGCTTCGCGCGACTCGCGGTGATGACGTTCCATCTCTTCTCGTTCCTGCTCCAGTTGTCTTTCCTGTCGATGTCGCTCACGTTCCAATGCAACACGTGTCTGCTCCGTTTTCATTCTCTCCTTCTCCAACCGCAGTTTCTCCAGCCTAGCACAATGCACATCAAACTGGGGTTGGAACGATATTGGTACTACTCAATACTCATCAGTACTAGGCGATATTTTTATTTGGTGTTATACCATATGCCGATACTGCTCAGATATTATGACCTCAGCAGGTGCAGTAGTTGGCAGCAGACAACGTAAGGGAGGTTGGGAACGAGGTAAAGTAAAGCTTGACTCCTGGGCAACTGTGGGAGGACCAGGAGACTTAGTGGTTGAGGTTGCGCACTGCATGACTGAATGGCAGTTCACTTCCCACGTCTAGCACTGGCAGCATGGCAGTAGATCGCAGGATGCTGATGATCTGGAGTCTGGACCAATATTGGTATCGATACTGCGTATTGGTATCGGCAGTACCCAATAGGGTTGTTAAACGAAGTTCGGATTTGCGAACTTTGAATTTCAAGTTCGAATTCGTATTCGTTTTTCAGCCCTTCGATATTCGAATCCAAGCATCACTAATTAGACGCAGACCACAGTGACACAGACGGTTTTGCTTTGAAAGCGGAGCGCTGTTACTTCAGTGGTGCACTGTGTGCCGATTTCTTTGTTCTGTGCCAGCCGTCAATTCAAGCAACGCCTGCCGTGTGTTTACTTATTCCTCCCCCCTCCCGGCATACCGCTGGGGCATTCAATTACTCTCCATCTTGCACTGTTCTCAAGAAGAAAGTTTTCTCAGATACCTCAGTCGTTCTCGCTCTCTGTTGACACGGTCCGCTTCCTGTTCCTGTAGACGTCGTTGCCGATCCAGCTCACGTTGCCGGCGCCTCTCTTCCTCGCGCTTTTGACGCTCGCGCTGCATACGACGCTCGCACTCCCGCTGCTCCTGTTAGCAATCACCCAATGACGTTAATGACAAGCATGCCAATGACAATAACGTGGGTACCAGAGATATACGAACTGCGGGCCTGTCAGTCTGTGGACACAGATCCGCAGGATTTTTTGTGGACACAAACTCACGCGGATCCTGTTCTGCGATGAGTGTATTTTTCCTAATAAAACTTAAAAACAAAAACATGATGTGTGTAGCATGGTAGCAATAAAACTGGTAAATTGAATCTGCTATAGGCCTAGGCATAGTGGCCTACTTTATGACTAGAGGCCTAAGCCTATTCAGCGCGGACACAGACTGACGCGGATCCAATATCTCTCTTGTGACGTGGACTGACAGCGGATCCTTTATCAAAATCTGCAAACTGAGGCGAACTCAAAAATTTCAGAATCCGCACATCTTTCGTGGGCACAAAATGCATTTAAATGAACAATAAAGAAACAAATGAAATCTTAAACCATTAATGCCCCAGTGAGTATTCTTCAGCTGAGTTTTAACTCTCTCATTTCTCGTTTGATGAAGACTACATTAAATGGCTCAAAACTTGAAACTCAGTCAAAGTACACTCACTAAGCCAGTAATGGTTTACAGTTTTGTTTCGAAGACTCGGTTGTAGTCATGAAGTCAAGTTTTTGCACTTTCAGTTAGGTTTCATTTCTAAGCTGGTGAACTACTAATCATACATATAAGTGGTCATGTTTTGAATTATTTGATTTTAATGAATGCCATTGTTCACAAGCACCTTCTTGGTTTCAGCTGGAAATGCTGAAAAATAGCAAAATGAAAGAATAAAACTACAGTTCGACTACACTTTACAGCTTTAGAGAAGAAAAGTGTGGTGTAAAATGCATATACAAATCACAGATCAGTTGAAAATGCAGACACTGAAAATGTAATATTGAGAAGTTGCCAAAAAATTGCAATATGCACTTCCACGAAAACGAGTAAAATCTAATACACATAAACAATCCTTAAACTAACACACCTTGATCTTGTCCAAGGACAGCATGTCTTTGTCTTTCTTCGCGTCTTGACATACAAACAGCACATGCAATAAATAGTCAGAAATATAATTAGAACTAGAAATTTGGGGCAAAGCCCAACGTGAGTCCGCCCGGCGCCCTAAGTCTGATTGGGGGAAATTAGGGCGGGATAGAGGGGGGGGAGAATTTCCCCGGCATCAACGTCACGTGGCCCGAACTCAAATGCATTGGCATACTGTACGCCGAACGCGCTTTGTCGACTTAGGGTATGTCAACATTAGCGCTTATAACTTGGTTCGTAGTGGACGGAATTTCACAAAAAAATTTTTGTTCAACGCCAAAAGGATCTCTCTCGTCAACGCTGTTTAGATTATGTCGTTACCTTCATCGGTTCCAGAGATATTTGCGCTCAAACTCAAAAGTTGTCATAAATCGCACCGATTTTTGAACGTTTTTTGCCCTGCCAAATTTTAAGGGGGCGGTGCCCCCAAAATTTGTACTTGCGTTAACACCCCAACATAGAGACACGTCAAGTGCCAAAGTTTCGTTAGGCTACACCCCCTAACTCCAAAGTTATAAGAGCTAATTTATTACATTTTAAGCCAATTTTTGACCCCTCTTTGATAAAAGTTGTAAGGGGGGCCCCGTGCCTGGTGGGGGGTGCGCTAGTAAGACTTGGTGATTCTCTAGCGCGTGTAAAAATTTGGGGGCGCAGCACCCCCTAGGGGCCGAAATATGCTCTTTCGAAAAATGCACTTTGGGTGGGTACGATTCAACATCGAGATCTCCAAGGTCACTGGACCAAACTTCACCGAGCTTGTTTCGCCTAATGCAGGAGGAATCGCGGTAGATGGAATAAAAATCCGATTTTGAATATCTTCATCCATTTCAGAGATATTTGCCGCCGAACTTCGAAGTTGTTCGAAATCGGGCCAAATTTTGCATGTTTTCACCCCCAAAATTTTTTTGGGGTGTGCCCCCCAAAATTTTGGACCGGCATTATAAAATTCGGCCTAGTACTCACCATCGTGCAAAATTTCAAGCCGGTCGGCCCACGCATCTCGGAGATCTCGCGCTCGGAAAAAAAATAAATAAATAAAAATAAACATCTGGGCTAAAACATAAGTCCGCTCCGCAAGCTATCGCTTTCGGGCGGACTAATTATGAAATAAATATGTGAAACCAGCTATACGCATCACACATGTCACAGTTTACTTTACAAAAAAGAAAACCCAGCTGTCGCTAGGAAAGACGCACTACAGCCTATACAGTTCCTGTTGCAGTACTGACCTTCAAGGTCATCCAAGATCGATGGTTTTCATCTCATCTGAAATGGCGTATGCCACTTTCTATTAGTGGTTAAACAGTAATGTTGGTCCTTTCTCTCACTGTTTGACACACACTTATAGCTTGAAAGTTTCCATTGAAAACTGCGGCCAAACCGCTACAGATGGAGACATGGTTACTACTGACTACCTTTCAGAAGTCACCGGCACCCTACCCGATGGTGCCATTGCCGACCTATGTACGACTTATGGTTTAGCCACAATACCACATGATTGGCATACCATAGTGCGTTATGACCATTCAAGGTCATCCAAGGTCAATGATTTTCATGTCATTTGAAAGCCAAAATGCGACTTCCTATTAGTGAGTATTAGACCCTATCTCGCATTGTTTAGCCAAAATACATCCATGACAGACGAACGGACGACACACTATGCCAAAGACGCCCTACAGAACAGCTGTAGCGCACCAAGTTAATTAACGTCATTCAACTTCAATTAAACACAAACAGCAGTAACTATGCAGAAAAATGCACATTTTTGTTCATCAACTACATAAGTTAGTGCATCTGTGAGAGCTGTTAGATGAATAACTGCTTCATCCGATCTTGTATAGACATACTACAATGTTCATTCATGTTCTCTAAAGAAAATGATTATAGTTTTTCACACTGTATCCGCTTCACAACTTTACAATGTCTTTTAATAATGTGCTAAGTAAAAAAATACAACAGTAAAATAAGCAGTACCCTGTTGCTTATTGGCTGTTGCTGCTGATGCAGTGGCATCCTTCTGTGATGCATTCTCTTTAGTAGCTTTGTCTGCAGTTCCTCCACCTGTCAGTTACATAATCATTTCATGGAGGGTGGCCACAAAGTAGAAGAAAAAATTCCGAGTTTTCCGCAGTTTTCCAGAGCCATACATTCACTTGCCAATGAGCCATCACAACAGAAAATAATCGTAATAACGGTAATCTGAGACAGCACACCGTAAGTAAAACATTTCTGTACCCTGCAAACCGTGTCTGTTACAATTTCTTCCTGAGGTTTCACAGAATACGTTATGTTTTCCACGTTCAGAACTTTCCCCGAGATTTCAAGGTTTTTCTTCTATTTGTGGCCAAACTGTTACATTTCATCAGTCAAAAAAAACCACGAGCCTACAGTTACCACTCCAGCTAATACCAAACAAACACATCATAATATGACGCCAATGCAAACAAGTATATAAAAGATTTAACGAAAAAAAGTCTAACCATTATACATGATGATCATGCCTTAACACGGCAAAGCTACAGGGTTGGATTTTTGCCAGCAAAAACCATTTCATCCACTCAATATGTTTAAACCGACAAACACTTGGTTTAAACCGGCATCCGAATTGCTCATTTCCATAATTCTTACAGTGTAAGTAAAGTAGCTTAACAGGTGAAACTTGCACCAAAATGCAATATTTCACAAGCGAAATTCACTATTCAAAACACAAATGCAACTTTGCACAATGGCTGTTGACAAAACGACATAAAAACAAAATACGTATGTTACTCTACATTTGTTTTCTACAATAAAAAAAAACAAAAAAATAAAATCTGTTTCACAGTTACTCAAGTGATTTAGACCTTGTTTTGCAGCAGTGCTGTCAGACTGAGGTGTGGCTTTCCCGGTTGCAGCTGCATTTAGCTTCGCCTGCGTTTTCACGTCTGACTTCGCCTGTAACCAGAATAATGAACGAGCTTTCAACTTCTTTAGTATGTAAATTCTGCATTGCATTTAATAACAATGCCATGACATACCTGTGCATTGGGCCGAGCTGATACGGCCTCATAACCTGTCCACCCTGAAGGTAAGGTAAGGTAAGGTAAGGTAAGGCCATGACATACTTCAACATATTAACAATCAACCATACAACAGCAGAAAAACTAGATGGTCATTACAACTCTGTCAACTATTATGCCTCCGCTAAAAACATGCATTCTGGGGACATATTTGACAGCACCATGACCTTGACCCAAACATTTGATGCATCCATCCTTGCCCAAAGTCCATCAGCGATGAAAGTTTGGTCAAATTCCATTAACAATTACTCAAGATAGCGTGCTAACAATGTTTTGGGATGAACACACGCACGGATGCACGAACGGCCTGGAAGCATAATGCCTCCGGCCATTACATTGGCGGAGGCATAAAAATACAGTGCTGCTACCCAGTGCCAAGATAATCTATTGAACAGTGCTGTATCTTTAAATATTGGGAGATAATGTTTTCAGACAGTGTGCATGCAATCAACGGTTAAAAGTTATAAAACAATGACAACTACATGTCATATCGAGATGCACGAATCAAGTGGGCTTCAATTCTGAATACAAATCCATGGAATTTCAGAATAATTTCACTGCGAACTTGATTCAATGATTATATGTATGCACTTACGTGACAGAAGAACAAGATTCCCAGTAGACCTACCTTCTCCAGTGATATAATTCGTCCCTGGAACTCCGTCTTATTCAAACGTTCAATACACAACTCGGCTTCTTCAGCAGTGGACATTGTAACCAGGCCAAAACACTTAGTTCCTGGATTTTTAGCGCTTGTCACCACTTTTGCCCCAGTAACCTGAACACAGTATTTAACAGTTACCGGTACATCACCAGTTTCAACGTGGTACATGTCCAGTATGAATATCTCAAAGCAAATGCGACAAATCACAGCACCAAACCAAAATCATAATTAACAATGCACAGCGTGTTGTGCACACAACACACCTGCATGAAAAGCAATTTCAAATGATCTGTGTAGTAATAACCAATCAGTCAATCAATAAAATAAATCTGTGTAAAGAAACGTTTTTAAATTATGATGAAAAGTCGAGTATGCGGCAGTGTTGCGAATGTCAGCAGGTAGCTGATTCCAGGCTTGTAAAATGTAAAGACAAGAAATCAGAATGTATGCTCATGAGATGCGTGTGAGCCTATAGCAGTTCCAGTTTGCAGGTTGTCTTGGCCTATCGTCATCCATTTCATCGCAATTCACTCTTCTGCCACCAAATATTACAAAAATTTACTAAAACCTATTATTTTGGGGGTTCAAGGTCATCAATGTTGATACCACTAAAAGCACGCTGCCAGTGCTAGTTATCATAAGCACCATGTCTGTGCCTATCTGCAACCATTTCGATGCTAGACAAACAAATAGTGGTAAAAATTGTCTTTTCAGAGATATCTTTCTTTCTGCTCCTCATTTGCGGGGACCCCCCCCAACAGCATAAAATTTTGTCACAAAATGCTAGAGACTCTAGGCTATCATATGGTGTAAACATGAAGTTTCTATATCACCTGGGCTCCGATTGGTGACAGACAGACACCAAGACAGAATTATCATAGCTAATATACGCTCGCGCATAAAAACCATAAACAGCTGGAGTGGGCCAGTTAGCGCAACACTGCCAACAACTGGCAGAAACACCATCTCCAATGACTTTCTTAGAGATAATAAAAAAATGACGGTTGCTATCGCGTTAAGCTCAGTATAAATTTAACTGTAATTATTAATATTTCTCAAACTAAACAATCTAACAGGTCTAACGCATAAACGCACCTTGCCATGTTTAACAAAGAGCATTTTCAAGTCAGCAGCTTTGGTGTCGGTTGAAAGACCATTGACCCACAGCGTTGTAGTGGACGCCGTCGGCTTGGCCATGGCCTGTGGGTGTACAATGGCCCGCTTCTGTCGATCCTGAATCGCACAGCAGCTTAACATCACACAGCATTTACTAATTTTTATGTTATACTACCGCTAAGTACAAGTGCCCAGTGTCCCAGTCACTCGGTTTACTGGCAGATGCACCTACTAGAAGACAAACAAGCCATTAACTCAACCCATCGATATTTGCAGTCTACTGAAGATGAAAACTCTAAGCTTTGCTCCTCGCACCTTCTCTGCTGCCGGCCCATCAGCGTGGAACAGTTTGCCACTGGAGATGAAGAATGTATCCTTGTCAGTTCACTGACTACTGGACAGCTCACCAGCAGCCAGCAAAAGACTGAACTGCTTCTACGCAGCTACTATGCATCAACGCAACCATCATAACTATCTGTTACAAGACTAGTGTGATGTATAATACCGTTACTAAACGAAACTAAACTGGTATCACACTGGAGCAGAGCACACGAAAAGTAAATAAGTAATGCTCTGCTCTTACAAGCACACTTCAAGGCTTCTATGGGACTGGATGCTGTGCTAAAGACATCAACAGTGTAATGTAGCCTCATCCTGTTCAGCTTTTGTTCCATCGTCAGGTAGTTACTCGAAAAATCTGGTCCCTACAAGTAATCGTTTGGCAAACTGCCATATTGTAGGCTTTATTGGTAGCTCAAAAAATGGCTTCAACCTCCATCAGAAAAGATTTTTTTATACAAATGCATCTTGACATGCAGAGAGAAATATGAAGACTGCAAGCAAGATATTCATACACACCTGGTTTTGTTTAACCTGTCACTAAATCCCAGTTGGCCTATCCTTATTTACTAAACTTTTAAGAATTAGTGTGGCACTACATTTCTGAACCTCCTTTCATCCAACAGAGTTAATGATGTGCTCAATCATGAATAGCAAGGTAGTTAATTTTGACATAAAACATGCCAATAATTAGAAAGGACAATTGGACATAATGAAGACCATATATAATATGATACGATATGACTAGAGATTTGCACTGAAAAATGACAGATAAGCTGCAGGTTTAATCTAGCACTTAAACTAAGCACAAACTATAAATGTTTTAAATGGAAATAAGACGAAAGAAAGTGAAATGAAAGTACCGTTATGTAAAACATAAAAAATACAGAAACGAAGAAACAGATCGTTATGAGAAATGAGTTAGAAACCGAAGATAAGGAGAGGAATAATGATAACTAAAACCAAAAAAAAACTTTTAAAAAGTTAGGCAATTCCAGATAACAGTGCCGAGCCAAATGCAACAATACGCAATCTGTTGGTTGTACCTTCTCTACTGTTATTTTCTGTCCCTGGACCTCGGTGTTATTCAACTTCGTGATGGCGAGCTCTGCTTCATCAGCGGTTGCCATGACAATGAAACCGAAGCATTTTGAACCTGGACTTTTTGCACTCGTCACCACCTTGGCTGTGACAACCTGCAGTATAAGTGCACAACTGAGATGCATCTACGCTGCAAAATGACTTTGAAAAAAAATTACACTAAACTATACTTTGCCAACTTCACAGACAGAGACTGGTGTTTTGTGGCTGCAAGCAAAAAAAAACTGTGAAACAGTCTTCCACCTGGTCTTAGGCAAACAGACTTGAGCTTTGAACAATGTAAGCATCACTGTCAAAAAAAGTTTACGTTTAAGTGTGAGATAATGTCACTACACTATGACCAACTTGCACAACATGGTCCTAATTTACACAGTACGAGGGTCATCCCAAAAGTTTCCAACCTCGACATATCAGACAACTATATTTTCCACAATCTATACATCAGTGAAACATATATCCTTTACGAACTCTAATGAGTCGGTTGCGGATATGACGTCATTGTAATTTATGACGTCACAGAGCATCAAACAGACCAATTTCCAGCGTCAACAAAAAAGGCTAGAGTCATTAATCATCATGGATAGCAGACACCATCATTATCAGATTTCAGATTTCAAAACAGACAATAGTCACTAGGGGTAAAGGTTGTTGCTGTATGCAAAGTGGCCTTGGTGTAAAGTCATAGTCATGAACAGTCAGCTGGGTAACTGTAGACTTTGGACTGGACTGCACTGCTGAAATTTTGGGAAATTGCGCAA